>ENA-OSJC01000212-OSJC01000212.1-marine-metagenome-genome-assembly--contig:-NODE-212-length-59052-cov-7.658533_pt1 | contig 59052 bp, 59 predicted proteins | sample MGYA00237885_ERZ534234 | MGnify/ENA primary metagenome ERZ534234 (study PRJEB26413, sample SAMN06343907) | marine metagenome | isolation source: coastal waters | place: Atlantic Ocean: West Antarctic... | reverse complement strand
TATAGCTCAGAGGTTGAAATAGAGTTAATGAAAGTTATTAAAAAATCCCTTGATCCAAATAATATTATGAATCCTGGTAAAGTTCTTTAGAATTTTTTAAATGGTGACCGGAGCCATTCTCATACTCCTAAATCCAGGGGCTAGTAAATAATAAAGTCTTAATATTTTCAATTTTTATACCTTAAAATTCTAGCTGGACTTCCACCGACTATTGCATTTATTGGCACGTCTTTTACTACAACGGAGCCTGCACCAATAACTGCATTGTTTCCAATATATATATTACCAATAATTACACTATTTGAGCCTATTTCTACATTATCACCAATAGTAGCTGCATTTGTAATGGTGCCATTATCAAGTATTTTATTGCCTATTGTCGTGCTATTTCGAACCAGGCAATTCTCACCTATAATTGTCGTTCCATTAATAACTAAACTCTGTCCGTGAAAAAGTCTAAAGTTTTTACCTATCTTGGCATTGAGATTAATTTCAATGCCAAGTATCCATTCCACAATTATTTTGTATATGAAAATGAATGGATAAAAAATTATTTTAGTAGCTTTTCTTTTATTTAATAGTGAAAAAATACGAAACAGTAAAAGTATCAAGCGACCCTTCATACTATATTTATTTACTTTTCAATCTTGAAAAATGTACATTATTTTTCGTACTCCATACTCTTTATTTTATCTCGAGAAAGTTGAATGAATTTGTATTTTACCCTTCCAACTCATTCCTTGTTTTAGTTCCTCTAACTTCGGTCTTGACTTACTCATAGAGGATAACCCACCTTAATTCATCTCAACATATTTCATTCCAAAAGTTTTTGTTCAATAAAAAAATATCATAAGTATAATAATCATCTTAAAAAGTTGAATTGATTTAAATGTTTTATCTAATAGATATATTTTTATAAAAATTTAATTATATGAAGGTTAATGTTTTCTAGTTCAAAAAAAACCATTATTAGCATCTAAATCTATACAAAAGGAGTTAAATTGAAAAAAATATTAGTTACTGGTGGTGCTGGATATGTAGGTTCAGGCTTGTTAAGAGAGCTTTTGAATGAAAACTATATTGTGACTTGCGTTGATAATCTAATGTTTGGTGGTGAATCATTACTAGATATTTGGCATAATAAAAATTTTACTTTTACCAAATGTGATATCAATGACTGGAGTAAGTTTGATAAGATTCTAAAAACAAATAAATTCGATGCTATTATTCATTTAGCAGCTATTGTAGGTGATCCGGCCTGTAGAATTAATTCAGAACTAGCACTTAAAACTAATTGGGAATCAACAAAGTGGTTACTAGATAAATCTGTTGAAATTGGAATAAAGAAATTTATTTTTGCTTCCACTTGTAGTAATTATGGAAAGATGGATGATCCAGAGTCATTTGTTGATGAAGAATCGAATCTTGCACCAGTTTCTCTTTATGCAGAATTAAAAGTTAAAATTGAAAATTATATGCTTTCTGATATGAAGAAATATAAAGATTTCTGTCCAACTTCACTCCGATTTTCTACAGTCTATGGTCTTTCACCAAGAATGCGCTTTGATTTGACTGTTAATGAATTTACAAAAGACCTTGCCTTAGGAAAAGAATTAACTATTTTTGGAGAGAAATTTTGGCGTCCTTATTGTCATGTTAAAGACTTTTCTAATGCATTTATTACTGTTCTTCGTGCTGAAAACAAAAAGGTAGCATATAACGTTTTCAATGTTGGAGATACTGCAGAAAATTATACAAAACAAATGCTTATTAATGAAATAATTAAAGTCATACCTGATGCTAAAATTAAATATATAGAAAAGAATGAAGACCCTCGGGATTATCGAGTAAATAGTGACAAAATTAAAAGGGAATTAGATTTTAAAATTACTATGCGAGTTATTGATGGAATAGAAGAAGTAAAACGAATGATTCAAGAAGGAGTTATTGCAAATCCGGAAGATCAGCGATATTACAATATCCCACATGAAAGTTGATAGAAATAATCAATATAAAGCTATTGAAGAATTTATTAGAAAATCCTTTAAAACTAATGAATTTATACCTTTACATGAGCCTAGATTTATTGGTAATGAAAAAAAATATTTAAATGAATGTATTGATTCTACTTTTGTATCATCAGTAGGCAAATTTGTAGACAGTTTTGAAGAAAATATAGCAAAATATACTGGCTCAAAGTTTGCAATCGCTACAAGTACTGGCACATCAGCACTTCATATTAGTCTTTTATTGTCAGGAGTTAAACAAGGTGATGAAGTAATTACTCAGCCCCTTTCATTTGTAGCTACTTCCAATGCCATAAGCTATTGCAATGCATCTCCAATATTCATTGATGTTGATCTTGATACAATGGGCTTGTCTCCAACTGCTTTAAATCAGTTTTTATATGAAAATTGTAAGATTGAAGAAAATCGTTGCATCAATAAAAAAACAGATAAAGTTATAAAAGCATGTGTTCCAGTTCACACATTTGGTCACCCTTGTAAAATAGATGAAATTTCTAATATATGTGATAGATGGCATATTTCCTTAGTGGAAGATGCTGCTGAATCCTTAGGAAGTTTTTACAAAAATAAACATACTGGAACTTTTGGTAAATTTGGGGCTATTAGCTTTAATGGAAATAAGATTATAACTTCTGGGGGTGGTGGATGTATTCTAACAAATGATAAGGAACTTGCTCAGAAAGCAAAACACATTACAACAACTGCAAAAATTCCTCATAAGTGGAATTATAGTCATGACTTCATTGGATACAACTACAGACTTCCAAATATAAATGCAGCCCTTCTTCTAGCTCAACTAGAACAAATTGAACAGTTTTGTTTAAATAAAAGAGAATTAGCAACCAACTACAAAAAATTTTTCAAAGGTTTGGACATTAACTTTTTTTCAGAACCACTCGACTCAAAATCAAATTATTGGCTAAACGCTCTCTTAATGAACAACAGAAATGATAAAGAGGGTTTTTTAGAAGCTACAAATAATAGTGGAATAATGACAAGACCTATTTGGACACTAATGAATAATCTTAAAATGTTCCAAAACTGTCAATGTGGAGAGTTAACAAATTCCATATGGTTTCATGAGCGAACAGTTAATATACCTAGCAGTGTAGTTATTTAATCATGGAATTAAAAATAGGATTTTTTGCAGATGGCCCTTGGAGTCATAAAGCTTTTAAAAAAATTGTTCAAGATAACAACTTACTAATAAAATTTATTTGTGTCAGGTTTGATACTAAAGATAAGACCTTAAAAAACTATAGTGAAGAATATAATATTGATTATTTAAAACATGAAAATATTAATTCTAAAGATTTTATCGATAATGTCAGAAAATATAATTGTGATTTATTTGTATCTATGTCTTTTAACCAAATTTTTAAAAATGAAATTATTAACTTACCAAAATTAAAAATAATTAATTGTCATGCTGGAAAACTTCCTTTTTATAGAGGAAGAAATGTTTTAAATTGGGTGTTAATAAATGATGAAAAAGAATTTGGTATTACTGTTCACTTCATTGACCAAGGTATAGATACTGGTGACATAATATTACAAGAAACATATCAAATAACTGATAAAGATAATTACTCTTCTCTTTTAAAATTGGCTCATGTTGAATGTGCTAAGATTTTATATAAAGCAATAAATCTGATCAATAGTAGTCAAAAATTTAGCAAAATTAAACAAGATACAATCCATCCTATAGGGTTTTATTGCCCTCAAAGAACTTTTGGTGATGAGGTTTTAGACTGGAAAAAAACTAGTAGAGAGATCTTTAATTTCATCAGGGCAATAAGTAAACCAGGTCCAATGGCTTTATCATACATTCATGGAAAAGAAATTAAAATAAACGATTCTAAAATTTACTCAAACGCTCCAAATTATAAATGTACAGAGGGTTATGTAGTTGGAATCGATAAAAAAGGAGTATGTGTTAAAACAAGTGATAATTTTTTACTTATTACTGAATATGAATATGATGGAAAATTAAAAGTTGGAGATAAACTTGAAAGAAAATAAAGTTTTTGTGATTGCTGAAGCTGGAGTTAACCATAATGGATCATTGGATTTAGCAAAAAAACTAATTGATATAGCCGTAAATTCAGGAGCTGATGCAGTGAAATTTCAGACATTTAGAGCAAAAAACTTAGTTGCTAAGCATGCCCCTAAGGCTGAATATCAAAATGTAACCACTGATTCAGAAGAATCACAGTTTGATATGATTAAAAAACTTGAGCTTAGTTACCAAGACCATAAGGAATTAATAAAGTATTGTAAATCAAAAAAAATCATATTTCTTTCCACACCATTTGATAATGACAGTGTAGATTTATTGAATGCATTGGGATTAGAAATATTTAAAATTCCAAGTGGAGAGATTACTAATCTCCCTTATTTAGAACATATTGGATCATTAAATAAAAAGGTAATACTTTCTACTGGAATGTCAAATCTTGATGAAATTGAAAAAGCACTTAATATCTTAATAATTTCAGGAACTGTAAAAGAAAATATTTCAATTCTTCATGCGAATACAATGTATCCAACTCCAATGAAAGATGTTAACTTAAACGCAATGCTAACAATACAAAATAAATTTGATATCAGGGTTGGTTATAGTGATCATACATTAGGTATTGAAGTTGATTGTGCTGCTGTAGCTCTTGGTGCAACAATTATTGAAAAACACTTTACTATTGATAAAAATTTAGATGGTCCTGACCATCAAGCATCATTGGATGCTAACGAGCTAAAATCAATGGTAACTTCAATTAGAAATATTGAAAAAGCCCTGGGAGATGGGAATAAAATAACAACTCCGAGTGAGTTTAATAATAAAGATATTGCAAGAAAATCAATAGTGGCCAAATGTCCAATTAAAAAAGGTAGTGAACTAAATAATAACAATATAACAGCAAAGAGACCAGGTAATGGCATAAGCCCAATGAAATGGTATGATGTTATAGGCTCTAAAGCCAAAAAAAACTACGATACTGACGAATTAATATGAATAAAAGGAAAATCTGCATAGTAACTGGAACTAGAGCTGAATATGGGCTTTTATTTTGGCTAATGAAAGAGATAAAAAAAACAGATGAGCTAATATTACAAATTATTGTCACTGGAATGCATTTATCTAAAGAATTTGGTTTGACTTTTCAAGAAATTGAAAAAGATTTTGTTATTGATAAAAAAATAGAAATACTCTTATCTTCAGATAGTTCGATTGCTATTTCAAAATCAATGGGTTTAGCTCAAATTTCTTTTGCAGAGGCATATAAAGAACTTTCACCTGATTTAGTATTATTATTGGGTGATCGATTTGAAATTTTTTCTGCCGCTACTGCCGCTACTGTCTCACGAATTCCATTAGCGCATATTCACGGTGGAGAGACAACTGAAGGAGCATTTGATGAATCATTTAGACATTCAATAACTAAGATGTCTCATATTCATTTTACAGCTAATAATAACTATCGAAATCGGGTCATACAGCTTGGTGAGGACCCAAAGAGAGTTTTCAATGTTGGATCTTTAGGAGTTGACAGTATTAGAAAAATAAAACTTCAATCCAAGGAGGAATTGGAAAAATCTATGAATATCTCACTATTAAAATATAACCTCTTAATAACTTTTCATCCAGTAACTTTAGAAAATAATACCTCAAAAATACAAATTAAAAACTTATTAAAAGCATTGGATAAATTAAAGAATACTCATTTAATCTTTACAAAATCTAATGCAGATAATGGAGGAAGAGCAATCAATCAAATTATTGATGAGTATGTAAAAAAGAATCCAATAAAATCTTCTAGTTTTGATTCACTTGGTCAACTTAGATACCTTTCAGCAATGAAATTTGTTGATGGTGTTATTGGGAATTCATCAAGTGGGTTAATTGAGGCTCCAAGCTTTAAAATTGGAACAATAAATATTGGTGACAGACAGAAAGGAAGAATCAAGGCTAATAGTGTTATTGACTGCAAACCTTCAACTGAAAGTATTCAAATTGCATTAAAAAAACTATTCAGTAAGTCATTTTTAGATAATTTACAAAATACTAATAATCCATATTCTGGTTCCAAAGTTGTAGAGCAGATTATTGAAATAATAAAATCAAAATCTTTAGATGGTATTTTAAAGAAAACTTTTTTTGATATAAAGTAATCCTAGAATCTGCATTATCATTTAATCTCATATAAAAAATTATGAATGAAGTTAAGAAAATTATATTAAAAGATGATGCAATTATGGAAAATGCTATTCATATTCTGAATGCTACTGCCGCTATTGGTGCACCAGGGATTGTTTTAGTAACTCATAATAGTATTTTAGTTGGAACTATTACTGATGGTGATATTCGAAGAGCATTAATTTCTGGCCATAATCTAAGTAGTTTTTTAAAAAGTTTTATGCGTGGAAATCCTATTTCTGCAAATGAATCTGACAATAAAGAAACAATATTAGAAAAAATGAGGAATAATGGAATATTTCAGATTCCAATTATAAGCTCAGAGGGAAAAATAATTGGTATAGAAACAATTAGTCATATAAATAAAAATGAAAAGTATGATAATCCAGTTTTTCTTATGGCTGGAGGATTTGGTACAAGGTTACACCCCCTAACAAATAATACACCCAAACCTCTTCTTAACGTTGGCTCAAAACCAATCATGGAAACTATTATTGAGCAGTTTATTGAATTTGGTTTTCATAATTTCTTTATCTCAACACATTACAAATCTGAAATGATAAAGGACTATTTTGGAGATGGAAGTCAATGGAATGTTTCAATTCAATACGTTCATGAAAAAAAACCTTTAGGAACTGCTGGGGCCTTAGGACTTCTTCCAAAGAGTAATTCTGATCTACCAATTATAATGATGAATGGAGATATACTAACTAAGGTAAATTTTAATAAATTATTAGAATATCATAATAAAAATATTGCTATAGCGACAATGTGTTTACGTGAATATGATTTTCAAGTTCCTTATGGTGTTGTAGAAATTAAAAAAACTAATGTTATAAAAATTATAGAAAAACCTATCCATAAGTTTTTTATCAATGCTGGAATATATGTTTTAAATCCTAAAATTATTGAATCTATTAAAAAATTAGATTATCTTGACATGCCTACTCTCCTTGAAAAACAAATTGAAAGTAATAAAAAAGTAAATTCATTTCCAATTCATGAATATTGGATAGATATTGGAAGAGTAAATCAGCTTGATCAAGCAAATATCGAAATTAAAACATTATTTAATAAATAATCATGGTTGATCTTATAAAAAAAGTATTAATTGTAGGTTTTGGAAGTATAGGCAAAAGGCACACAAACATAATACGTAAATATCACTCTAATATCCAAATTACAATATTAACTAGAAGTTTGTTAGATAAGGAAAGATTTAAAGATAAAAATTTATACTTTACCATATCCTTTACAGGAAGCTAGATGATTCACCGACAGCTTTTTGAGTATAACAATGTGCTAGGTTATCGTTTTATACCAAATATTAAGGCTCGTGTTCAGCACGAAAGTGGTGGATATTTGCTTCGAACCAACAGTAGTGGATTTCGCTGTAAACACGATTTTGTTGTACATAAAAAAAACAATATTAATCGCATTCTATTGTTTGGAGATTCTTTCACTGCAGGAGATGGTGTTTCAGATAATAAACGCTACAGTGAGATTTTAGAAAGAGAAATCAAGGATCTAGAGGTTTTTAATTATGGGCTTTCTGGTTCAGGAACAGACCAACAGTACTTGGCTCACCAAACATTTGCAAAAGAAATAGATCACGATATATTAGTTATTGCTGTTTTGGTTGAAAATATTCGAAGAGTGGCGTCACATTATCGTTACTACGATAATGATCAGGGGAAAAAGTTAGTGTTTGCTAAACCTTTTTATGAATTAGAAAATGATGAATTAATACTAAGGCAATGTCCTCCGGCTAAAGTACCTATCGAAGAAAATGACTTGCCAAATAGTGAAAAAAAGGCTATCGACACTGGTGGACGATTCCAATTATTACGCAAACTAGTTATTAAAGCAAGAATTAAGGATTTAGTTCAAAAAAGCATTAAATATCAACCTATTCCCGAATATAATAGTGCCAATAACCCTGTTTGGTTGATTATGCGAAAAATTTTGGAAAACTGGATTGTCCAACATCAAAAACCTGTTATTTTAATGCCTATCCCCTTGTATCAACACGTTGAGGAAACCAGCGATGCTTCAGCTTACCAAGAGAGATTTCAAGAGCTGTCTGACGCGACTGGGTGCATATTACATGACCCATTGATGGACCTACTAAAATATACGCCTGAGCAAAGAAGGAAGTTTAGGTTTGAACGTGATATACATTTAACACCAGAAGGTCATGAGGCAATTGCCGCCTCTGTAGCACCTGTCATTAAAAAAATATTACTAACTCACAGTAAAGAAGTTGACTGACCATGAGTAAAATTGTTTTGGGGATATCTGGTTTTTACCATGACTCAGCTGCCGTATTAGTTAAAAACGGAGAAATTGTCGCCGCTGCACAAGAAGAGAGGTATACCAGAAAAAAACATGACCCCCGATTTCCCCACAATGCTATTAATTATTGTCTGGAAGAGGCGTTTATTGAAGCTGATGAAATCGATGCTATTGTTTTTTACGATAGTCCAATAAAAACATTTGATCGGATAATAAAAAACTGTATGCATGCTGGTGAAGATAGCCTAGAACAATTTGATAAAGCAACACAGTCATTACTTGGTACTAAAATGTGGGTACAAGATCATGTTAAAAAAACGATTGGCTCTCTTGGTAAAGCCGATAAATTACTTTTTACAGAGCACCATATGTCACATGCAGCTTCTGCATTCTACCCATCACCATATGAAAAAGCTGCCATATTAACGATTGATGGTGTTGGTGAATGGGCAACAACCACAATAGGTTTAGGAAATGGAAGTAATCTCGAGCTTCTTAAAGAAATTCACTACCCACATTCGCTTGGGCTTCTATACAGCGCATTCACTTACTATTGCGGGTTTAAAGTTAACTCTGGTGAGTACAAATTGATGGGCTTAGCGCCTTTTGGCAAGCCAATTTACTACGATATCATTAAAAATACCCTGATTGATGTTAAGAGTGACGGTTCATTTCGTTTAAATATGGAATATTTTGGATATATGGACACGATGTCTATGACAAATGATAAATTTCATGATCTTTTTGGTGGATTGCCTAGAGAGCAAGAGTCTATTATTACCATTAAAGAAATGAATATTGCAGCATCAATTCAACGTGTTATTGAAGAACGAGTAATAGACTTAGCACGTTATGCAAAAAAAGAAACAGGTGCTAATAATCTTGTTTTAGCAGGTGGTGTAGCACTTAACTGTGTTGCAAATGGAAAGCTAGAAAAACAAAATTTATTCGATGGTATATGGGTTCAACCAGCTGCCGGTGACGCTGGAGGGGCATTAGGTGCGGCATTACTCGTTAGTCATGAGTACTTTAATGTTCCACGAGTAATAAATATAAGTAAGCGTGACAGCCAAAAGGGTAGTTATTTAGGGGTTCAATATTCAACCTCAGAAGTTAAAGCATATTTAGATCGCAACAATTACCCTTACGAATGTATCGTTGATAAGGCACAATTATCGTCAACCATTGCAGATGCCCTAGCATCTGGAAAAATAGTGGGATACATGAGTGGTCGAATGGAATTTGGTCCACGCTCTTTGGGTGCGCGCTCTATTTTGGGAGATCCTCGCAACAAAAAAACACAATCCATTATGAATTTAAAAATCAAATACCGAGAATCCTTTAGACCTTTTGCACCTTCTGTTTTACAGGAAGACGTAGGGGACTATTTTGACATAAATTGTGAAAGTCCTTATATGCTTCTTGTTGCACCAGTAAAAGAAGATAGATGTAATGTTCCAGATCCATTAGATCACGCTAAGAATGAAGATATGCTCAAAATAATAAATCAGGTAAGATCCGATATCCCTGCTGTAACTCATGTCGATTACAGCGCTCGTGTGCAAACAGTTCACCATGATGATAAAGCTGATTTTTATGACGTAATTAAAGCATTTAAACAAAAAACTGGCTATAGCTTGGTAGTTAATACCTCTTTTAACGTTCGAGGTGAGCCTATTGTTTGCTCACCAAAAGATGCCTACACCTGTTTTATGCGTACAGAAATGGATGTATTAGTGCTAGAAAATTGTATTTTATATAAAAAGAAGCAACCCATACTTGTAGATAACGAAAACTGGAAAAAAGACTATGAACTCGACTAATATTCAACAAAAAGCCAACATTCATCCTAAAATTCAAAATTTCTTTGAGCAGGAACTCATGCCGCTTGCTGCAGAACTAAAGCAGAAGCGAGACATTATCCCATGGGTATCTTTAGATGTTGATGCTAGCACTTATTATATAACACGACAAAAAACAAGCATGAGTAAAAAGGATTTTGAAATAGGTGGTCACACTACACTAGAAACTTTTGCCGCAGACTTGAACGCATTTTGGGAAAATAACGATGATTACATACTTTGTAAGATGATACCTTCATTAACAGAGCTAGCGAATGAGCTCTATTTTGTTGAAGATGAAAGTGAAAGTGAAAGTGAAAAAATTTCACCTTATATCTATGTTATGTTTTAGGGTAAATTATGAATAAAAGAAATTTATTTTAGCAAATGTCATTTGCACATTAAAAATAGATTACCTGTTATTAACTCTGAGAAATTTATTTTATAAATGCAATTATATTATAAATTAATATGATCTAATTTTAAACAAACATCAAGGGATATATAAAAATCAAAAAAGTGGTTGACTATAATTTTTTTAATACTAATCGATCACCGTTGAATAAACTTTTATATTAGGAATTTTTGGCTTCTTTATTGTTGTGTTATATGATTAATGAGTATCCATAACAGCATAGTGTTGCGTCTGGTATAACATCACTATAAAAGATTAATAAAAAAGGTAGTAATAAATGATTAATAAATGTCTTTTCCCTGCGGCGGGTTATGGAACCCGTTTTCTTCCTGCTACAAAGGCTGTTCCAAAAGAAATGCTTCCAGTTCTAACAAAGCCTTTACTGCAGTATGGAGTTGAAGAGGCTCTCACTGCAGGTATAACCAATATGGCTATTATTACTGGAAGGGGTAAAAGAGCAATTGAAGATCATTTCGATAATTCATTTGAGTTAGAATCACAATTAATTGGAACATCTAAAGAAGAATATTTAAAGGAAATCAATGAAGTAATTCATAAATCCACTTTTACATATGTTCGCCAGAAAAAAATGTTAGGATTAGGTCATGCCATACTAACGGGTGAGCCGCTTATTGGAAGTGAGCCTTTTGCGGTTCTCTTGGCTGATGATCTTTGTGATTATGAGGATATAAGTGTAATTTCTCAAATTATTAAAATTTATGATCAATACCAATGTTCAGTCGTTGCTATAGAAGAAGTACCAATGAGTGAAACTCACAAATATGGAATTATTTCTGGAGAACAAATCAATAATTCTGATGACACGTTTCATGTTAAGTTTATGGTAGAAAAACCTGATCAGTATAGCGCGCCAAGTAATATGGCAATCATTGGTCGTTATATTCTTACCCCTGATATCTTCAATATCTTAAAAAATATGAAGCCTGATAAAAGTGGAGAGATACAAATTACAGACGCTTTAAACATTCAAGCTAAAGAAGGTAAAGTTATTGCTTATAAATTTAAAGGAAAGCGCTTCGACTGTGGAAGCGTCAGAGGTTATTTGAAGGCAAATAATTATTTTTCAAAAAATCTAAAATAGAGGCTAATTAAGACGATTTGGTTTTGAACTCTGGCACAATCTTTATAATAAACTCAAAAACTTCATCATTGCTAAGATTGCTGCCTTCTTGTTTTATTTGAGTTAGAATTGGTTTTAGATCATCCCAGGACATTGATTTCTCTTTAGCTCGCATAATGAGATCATTTTCAGTTGAAGAAAACTCGCCCTCTATCAGAAGCTCTTCAAATAATTTCTCACCAGGCCTCAAGCCTGTATAGAGAATTTCTATATCGCCCTCTGGATTTCCATCATCTCTTACCTGAAGACCACTTAATTCAATCATTTTTACTGCTAAGTCATAAATTCGAACTGGTTGCCCCATATTTAATACAAAAACCTCTCCACCTTTGGCCATTGCTCCAGCCTGAATAACTAACTCAACTGCTTCAGGTATCATCATAAAATAACGAACAATTTCAGGGTGTGTAACAGTTAAAGGACCTCCTTCGCTTATTTGTTTTTTAAATAATGGAATGACCGAACCACTTGAATCAAGCACATTGCCAAAACGGACCATTGTGAAATTAGTATTATGAGAAAGTTTTGATAAAGCCTGAAGAATAATTTCTGCAACACGCTTACTCGCGCCCATAAAATTAGAAGGCCTTACAGCTTTATCAGTTGAAATTAAGACGAAAGTTTCAACATTTGAAGCAATTGCAGCCTCAGCTAATATTAATGTGCCTATTGAATTATTATAGACTCCTTGAGATTTATTATTTTCTACAAGTGGCACATGCTTATAAGCTGCAGCATGATAAATCGTCTGTACTCCATAATCTTGGCAAACCATTCTTACCCTAGCCTCATCACAAACAGACCCAAGAATTGAATAAACTTCTGTATTTGATAATTTTAATTTTCTTAACTCTTGATCAATATGATAAAGAGAGGACTCACTTAGCTCATAAAGTAAAATCTTTTTAGGTTGGTGAAGTATAATCTGTCTAGAAAGCTCTGAGCCTATAGAGCCACCAGCGCCTGAAACCATTACTACTTTGTTAAAAATATTCCTTTCAAAAAGCTCTTTTTTTGGCTCAACTGTATATCTTCCAAGTAAATCCCTTAAATCAATTTCTAATAAATCATTAACTTTAACTTTACCTTGAGCCAACTCCAATACCCCGGGCAATGACCGGACTGCAACTTGAAAGGAGCCTAAAAAATTAATAATTTCTCGTCGGCGATTCCGTGATAATGAAGGTATAGCTAGTAAAACTTCTTTAGTACCTCTAATATCAATTAAAAAGTTCAAATCTCCAGGTAGAAAAACCTTGGCTCCATGAATAGATTGGCCGTTAAGTTCTTTAGAATCATCAATAAATGCAATAGGATTATAATTTCCTGATTGTTTTAAGGCATTATATAATTGCCTTCCAGCAGATCCTGCACCATATATAACGACATTAATGCTTTTCAAATTTTCTTGTAATAGCCATCGTACAATAAATCGTGAACTACTAATTATTAAAATAACCAGTGTCCAATTAATTATAATCGCAGAGCGTGGAAGTAATTCAGGGCGTAACATAAAAACCATTAGACCCCATAAAGCGGCGTAAATTGTAGCGGCTTTAATAATTATCCAAAGAGTGCTGGAGCTAATATATCGAGTAACCTCTCGATAAAGTCCAAAACTATTAAAAATTGGAATAGCGATTATCGGCGAAGTATAAATAGCTAGCAACAATTCATGATTACCAGTTGGATAATAAAAATAACCAAGACGAATCCAAAATGAAATAAATATGATGCAAATAACAGCAATTGCATCAAAGCCAATCATTACTGCTTTCTTGTATATTCTGGTGAGATTTATTAAAGTTTGAGTCATTATTAATGTATTTTAACTCAGCTAAAATTACTAAATCTAGTTTAAAAGGTTACAATTTAATAAAGCATTATTTATTTCTAACCGTTGGTATGTTCTACCAACCAAACCAATATCTGAAAACATTGCTTTTATGAACCTCATTAGTCAAGATCTTGAGCTATTAATAACTATTACACCCCTAAAAGAATCTTGAAATTAAAAAAATTATGGCAAGAAACATCATTTTTTAAGAATGGCATATATTAGTATTTAAATTACTATAAAAAAAGATTGAACTCAGAATCCAACCTTTTAATACTATAAATAACCATCGAGATTTTGAGACTGCCAGCGCCATGTGTCTTCGCAAATCTCATCTAACTCAAGTTCAGCTTTCCAGTCAAGTTTTTCTAATGCATAATCAGTATTAGCATAACAAGTGGCTATATCACCTGGCCTTCTATCCACTATCTGATAAGGTATATTTTTTCCAGATGCATTTTCAAAAGCTTGCACTAAATCAAGCACTGAATAACCCTTACCTTTGCCTAAGTTTACAATAAGAACCTGCGGATTATCTTTAAAAAATTGCAATGCCTTTAAATGACCTTTGGCTAAATCCACCACATGAATATAATCTCGAACTCCAGTACCATCAGGAGTATCATAATCATCGCCAAATACCCTTAGCTTTGGGAATTTACCAATGGCCACCTGTGAAATATAGGGTACTAAATTATTAGGAACACCATTTGGCGCTTCACCGATTAATCCGCTCTTATGAGCGCCAACTGGATTAAAGTATCTTAAAATTGCGATATGCCAGCCATCTTCTGCAATAAAGATATCATTCAAAAATTCTTCAACTATCAGCTTTGATCGGCCATAAGGACTTGTTGGAGATAATGGAAAGTTTTCTTTAATTGGAACAGAATAAAGTTCGCCATAGACCGATGCTGATGAACTAAATATAATTTTCTTACAATTAAACTTTCTCATTACTTCGATCAAGACAACAGTACCACCAAAATTATTGTCATAATACTCAATAGGTTTGTCTACTGACTCACCTACAGCTTTTAATCCTGCAAAATGAATAACTCCATCTATCGAATATTGTTTAAATAAGTTAGATAGAGCTTCTTTGTCGCGAATGTCAACTTTAAAGAATGGAATTTTACATTTAGTTAAATTTTCAACTCGCCTTACTGATTCTAATGATGAGTTGCATAAATTATCAATAACGATTAATTCATAGCCTGCTTCAATTAACTCAATGCAAGTATGCGAACCAATATATCCAGCACCGCCTGTTACTAAAATTTTCATGCTAATAAGTAGCTAGTTGCATTACAGAAAAAATCACATCACATGTTTTTTTTATTTCGTCTTTAGTTAAAGTGGGATGAACTAAAAATATAATTGAAGTTTCACCCAGTTCTCTTGCATTAGGCAATCTTACTTTAGGCCTTAATTCTGTATTATCAAATGCTTTTTCCAAATACACTTCGGAGCACGTTCCTGAATAACATGGCACACCTAAAGAGTTAATCTCACTAATAATTTGATCACGACTCCACCCTTCTATTAATTGATCTGATTTAACATAAATATAACACTTGTATGCAGCATGCTCTATATGATTGGGAATAGTAGGAACTCGTAACCCTTTACATTGTTTAACTGCATTCCATATGCTAATAGCATTATTCATGCGCTTTTTATGCCACTCTGGCATTCTTCTTAACTGGATTCTACCAATTGCAGCTTGCATTTCAGTCATACGCCAGTTAGTTCCAAATGATTCATGTAGCCACCTAAAACCAAAACCTTCTGGGTACTCTCTCTCATAAACAGCCTCATAACTCTTACCATGGTCTTTATATGCCCACATTTTTCGCCACAAAGACTCATCATTAGTAGTTACCATACCACCTTCACCACCTGTAGTCATAATTTTATCTTGGCAAAAGGACCAAGCCCCAATATGTCCAATTGACCCAACAGGCTTACCTTTGTATTTTGCCCCATGCGCCTGAGCACAATCCTCAATTACAAACAAATCATACTCATTAGCAATAGTCATTATTTCATCCATATCACACGGCCAGCCAGCCAAATGCACACAGACGATTACTTTAGTTTTATCAGTGATAACAGAGCGAATGTTTTCAGGCGTAATATTTTGAGAGGCTAAATCCACATCAGCAAATATAGGTGTCGCTCCAGAATTTACAATAGATGAGATTGAAGCAATAAAGGTTCGAGAGGTTACGATCACCTCGTCACCACCACCTATATCTAATGCCTTTAGCGCAACGTCCAGAGCCAATGTACCATTGCCCAACGCAACTGCGTATTTCGAACCAGAAAATTCTGAAAATTCTCTTTCAAATTTGCGGCATTCCTTACCAGTCCAATAATTAACTTTATTGGATATTAAAACATCACGAACTGCATCAGCTTCTTCATCAGTATAAGCAGGCCATGATGAAAAATTAGTATTTAACATATATTAATTTCGCTTAAATGACTCACCCAATAATGAGGTAAGTGCTCTTCTTTAATGCTATTTTCATCTTGGGAATGAATATTATTCTGATCACCTTTTAAACATATAGATATCCAGTCAAGATCGTTAGGGGCAATAAAGTCTTTAGACGGATTATCCGCAACATAACAAAATTTAGAGCAAGTAGTATATCTCTCCATAATAGTAACAAACCTTTTATTATCTGGCTTTATCGAATTCCACTCTTCAGATATAAATACGGGTATTTTCAATAAGCTCAGGGACTCTAATTTCAACCTCTGACTAATAGACCTGCCATCAGTAAGAATTACAACTTTCCCAAAGTTATGCAATGCCGATTCAATAAACTTTTTAGTCTCTAAGGTTAACGCGATGTTAGGTTTATGACAACGATACATCATAAGAAATAAATCTTTAATCGAAGAAGGTATATTTAATATATTAGTCAATTCTAGAAAGATGTCATGTACACCCTGATCTCTCAACTCCAGCAATTTTCCTCTTAAATCAACATCGTATAATTTTAACACTTGCTCTTCAACATATTTTAAACCAGATGTCTGATAATCATACTCCTTGTACAAAGTATCATCCAAATCTAAAACGAGACAAGTTTTTTTAGGATTTGTAATCATGAATAAGTACTTTAGAATCATACCTCAACATCAAAAGATTATCTTCCCAATCGTCTAAAAAATCTATTTTCTCTTCTAAAAGATACTCTTGAATTAACATCCTTGGAAAATTGGCACCTGCAGAATAAGATAATGGATAGCCACCGCCAAATCTAGGATTTATTTCAATAGCCTTAAATGACTTCTCTTTTAAATCAACAAATAATTGAAGAGTGATACACCCTTTAGCTCCTTTCAGGTTAAGCAGCTTGTCTTTTAAGTAATCATAAACAACACCTTTAGACGTTAGGCCCTTGCTTATCTCTCCAGCTCTAGTTTCAATTCTTAATCTGGGTACTAGAGATTTCAGTATTCCAAATTTATCATAGTAGACATCAACTGTGTATTCATCATAATTTTCTGGAATAAGCTCCATGAACATGTTTTTAGGATTATCTAATATGTCACTAGTGAGCATAGATTTGTCATTTAATGCAAATGCACCCACACTAGAGCTACCGTCATATGGTTTTACAAAACAAGGATAGTTTAAGTTATTCACATTGTAGATAGCTGGTGTTTCAATTTCAATAGTATGTAGAAGATCAGTAGTATGATTTTTATTTCTACAGGCTTGAATTAGTGGGGTATCAGATATTATTATATTTACCCCAAGCTTTAGAAACTCTTCTCGGTGCTCTGATAGGATCAGCAATTCTGTATCAATAGTGGGAACAATCAAGGCGATCGAATTAGTAACACATACTTGCTTTAAAAAACTTATGTACTCTTTACTGGTAACTCTTGGTGCTCGAAAATAAAGATCTGCAATTTGACAAGCTGGTGACAATTCTGGATCTAGATCAATACAAATAACATTTAAATCTATATCTAATTTTCTACCTTCTTCTTTAAAAGACTCAACCAATTCCACTCTTGTGCCGGCCGAGGTTATGAGTATATTTTTCATTTTTTTGAGCCTCTAAATATAGGCATATTAACATCACCTTGAGCAGTAATTCCATCTCGAACGATTACTTTTTTTACTGTTAGCCATAATATTTTTACATCCAACCAAATTGATTGATTGTCGACATACCATACATCTAGCTCAAATTTTTCATCCCAACTAATGGAATTACGTCCATTAACTTGCGCCCAACCTGTAATTCCAGGTCTAACCTCATGCCGTCTAGATTGCCTTTCTGAATATAAAGGCAAATATCCTACTAGCAAGGGACGCGGCCCCACTAAACTCATATCCCCTTTTAAAACACTCCATAAACTAGGCAATTCATCCAGACTTGTTGAGCGCAAAAATTTTCCAAATTGAGTCAACCTCTTACTATCTGACAATAAAACACCATTTGAATCACACTCATTCATCATAGTTCTAAATTTATAAATATTAAAAACTTTTCCTTTCAAACCTGGGCGAGACTGCTTAAAAAATATCGGAGAGCTAAGTTTTATTTTCACTACTAAGATAACCAAGAGATATATTGGTATTAAAAGTAGCAAGCTTATCAAAACTACAAATATATCAAATATACGCTTCATTTTTTTTAAACCTTTGTCCTTTTAAATACCATATTTAACAACCTTTTTCCATAATAACAAGGTGTTAAAAATCCACTTGAATAACCGTATTGGGACTTCATATCAACAGAAGAAGGAAAAATACCAGAAAAGAAATCACGCCAAGTATCATACAAGAGACTTACAAAAATTATATATCCAATTTTAGTCCATTTGTGTGCATCAGGTTCAAAAATACCTACCCTCATCAACCAGGTTTGCATTATTTTAATTTTTAATGCATTTGGCCTAATACTCTTTAACACATCAACAGGAACATTTGTACCTAGCAAATCATGTGCCATTGATAAAGATATGTACACCGCTGTTTTTGTCTTCAATTCTAACACCATTTTTTCAAATACTCTCCAATCAATATTCTGCGTTGAAATTATACGATCAACATCTGTATGGAGTCGAAATCCAGGCGCACGAACAAAAGTATGCTTTGCAGTATGTAAAGCAACCTGCAATAGGTTGTCTTCCGGAGAAAGTAAACGGACATTTGATCCTTTAATAGGGATCGACCTATCAACCAATTCATCTGCTTTTGGCTCTTGCTTGGGTTGTATCCATCGTCCAGCAATAGGCCTCCATTGAAGTTCAAACCACAGATGCTCTCCATTGTCGAGTCGCACTGAGTATTCAGCCCCGCCACCGTGTTCTGCAGCTTCAATATTATCTTCTTCAAATTCACAACGAAATTTAAGTTTATAGCCATTGTCGACAAGAACCTGATGGGCTTTTCTAAACTGACTCTTTCTAACAAGAACGTCGACATCACCCATTGGACAGGCACCATAATATGGGTACATCCCCATGATAATTCCACTATTCTTAAGTGCTAATAACGGAATATCATGTTCAGCCAGTAAATCAGCAGCCTTATTTAACTCACCCATATAGGAAATAAGCTTATTTTCTATTGTTTTATACTCCTTATCCCAATGTGCCGGAAGTTTTTCTTTATCAAGGCAGATGCTTAGTGCGTGCGCAACAATTGATTCCACCCTATTTAATTTAGCCGAATCGTAAACAGTGCAATCACCTAGCTCAAAATAAAGATTTCTTATCTGTTCTTTTTCCAAAAAATCACAATGCCTTATACAAAGACACAATAGCTTTTCAACCTTACTAGTTTTAAAATTCATATTTAATTTATTATTGATAATAATTCTTGATTTAATTTTTCTGTACAAACATCACGCGAAAAATTAATTACTGCAGATTTTCGAGAGAGACTTTTAAGATCATTTAGCCTCTCTACATTTCTCGATAGATCTTTAATAATAGCAGCTAATTCTTCCGGATTTTTTGGCTCCACAATCACACCACATCTAGAATTTTGAATAATTTCAGATACATCATTTCTACCCTTACAAATACCAATAACAGCAGATCCTGCAGCCATATAATAAAACATTTTACTGGGTATCATAAGCCCTTCAGCACCATCATCCAATGCTACTAGAGAAATATCTGCTAATGCCATAGTGTAAGGTAAGTTTTCTTCAGGCTGAAGTGGTAATACCTGAAGATTACTCAAATCATTATCCTTCTGAAAATCAACAGCATCTTGCCACTTTTCACCTTCACCAATTAATAAAAATGCAATATTTTCCTCATTTTTTAAGATCTTAGCAGCTTGAAGAATACTATCGATGTCATGACTGATGCCCATATTCCCTGAATACAGGATTGTAATCTTACCCTCTTGGCCAAGCTCGTTACTTAATGGATTGTCAATCTTGTCGATTGGCTTAATTTTATTAGTATCAGCCCATGGAGGGATAACACCAACATAGCCTAAATCACTACTTCTAGAGTTAAATTGTCTAGTTAAGTTTTCTGCCATTATATTTCCTATTGTAAATACTGCAATCGACCCATTCCACACCTTACGATTCATAGATCTCCATAATTTAACAGCAAATGAGTTTTTACTTAATATGCCAAAATTGATTAAAGTATCTGGATGAATGTCATATACTAATGTTACATAGGGAGTCTTTTTAACAGCATTCACAATTAAAGCAAAAAAGCCTAAAAAAGGAGGGTTGGATACTATGAAAATTATTGTACTTTTATCGGCTTTTAGCATTTTCCAGAATGCAACAAGAGAGAAGCTAATCCAAGAAATAACTCTAAAAAACTTTGATCTTCTATTGTAAGTTGGCCCTTTAGATATGATTAGTTTACTAGTAGAGCTTCCTATTGCTAAAGTATCTGGATGGCCTGTTAGAAGAGTACTTTTTTTAAGCATCTTTAATGACAAGTCTTCTGCCAATTCTCTAAATAATGGGCCAGCCATTTGGTTCAAAAAAAGAATTTTATTTGTATTTGGCATTCTTTATTTAGAAGTTTTTTTCTATAAGAGTTGGCCAATGAATTTTTTCAACTTCTTTAATCCAAGTATCAAGACCTTTATCTTTTGTTATCATACTTTGAATTCTTATTTCAGATAATCTTACAAGTAAGTCCTCTATCAAAAAAATAACTAGTTCTAATTTTGAAAGATTAGAGTTTATGCCACTAGTACACCAGTTCCATGAAGTATCAAAATTAGTAATTACTTTCATCACTCTCTCAGATAGACCATGAGGAGACCTGCATTCTGTTGCAAATACAAGAGCATCATAAAATAACGTTCTCTTCGCAGTATATTCCCAGTCAATTAAGTACAATTGATGACTTTTATTTTCAATTAAAATATTCGCAGGCTGAAAATCACCATGTGACTGAACTAATAGAACTGATTTTTTTCCAGGCAAATCAATAGTACCTAATAAAAGCTTTAGAATATTTCGAATTCTATCTTTTTCTTTCTGATCATACACAACGGGTAATTTATTTATATAATTTTGACAAGATTCGTTTAAATTTTTTATATAGCCGTCAGTATTAGTATTTTCAAGAGTTTTAATATATAAATTAATTAAATTACTATGTGCTTCATGTAAAGCTCTTTTTTTGATTTTATTATTACTTATCCTATTAAGTGGAAGTGCACTAATTTGCTCCTCTTCATACCATAAACCTTTTAAATCGGCATCCAATAGTCTAGGGATAGGTAAAAATTTATACTTCCCTCTTAAATAAATTTCATTCTTAATAAATTGAGCATTAAACCCTTCTTTTAATATCACTCTGCATCTTGAAGTCTTAAGATCAAAAATTCTTATAGAATGATTACCTGGCATAATGCACAGACTGTTAAGGTAATTTATCGATGGATTAATTTCTACACTTGACCCTAAAAATAACCATTCCAAATAATTACTTGTTGCAAACTTGATATACGCTTTTTGTAAAAAACGTCTAAAGGCATTTGGATGATAAGAATACTCAGATACTAAAGATTTAAGCTTTATTCGATCTATATTTTTAGAATAAATGACATTAAGCTTATGATTAGCCAATAAAGAATTATTACTTTTAGAACCACTCTTCCAATTAACTTTGGCAACCAGCCCAAATTTTTCGAATAAATACTTGGTAAAACTTTGCTCAAATATCTGAGCAAAGTCCTCGCGCTTTAATAATATATCAAGTCGCATTAGAATTAATAATTTTAGAAAATACTATATCTTTTATTTGAATTGCAATACTATTGATTGACTCAAGACCATCAATTTTTGACCAACCTTGGCCCATAAAAAACTTTGATGTCAAATATATTTCTAAGCGCATTCTCAAAACCTCTTCAGCATCAGGAAAAGGTTCATTTTTTAATTTTGAACGATACATTGATTCATCAACTGGCAAGATAAATAGGAAGCCAAGATTTGGCCTTGGTGCAGTAATCATCAATAACTTCCATAACCAGGTCTTTTCAAAATTGCTATTAGGAAAATTTAGGGAGAAATCAATAAAGGTATCGCCTATATATCTATCACAAATAATAATTTGCCCAAGCAAAGATTTTATTCTGATAAGAAAAAATGTAATTAATAAATCCAAAATTGCTAAAGATAGCCACAATCGTTTAATCAAAGAATTAGAAATCATCTTGTCTCTCTTTGTATTCTTTCCAGATGGAGCTAAATTCGTTCCCAAAATAAATCTAATTATTTTTTTGAGAAACTCAAAGCCAGAAGTATACCCACCTCGAACCCACAAACAATTAACAGATATACCCTGCTTAAAAATACTTTTTTTAATTAGGTCAATTTGAGTACTTTTCCCTGCGCAATCAATACCGCTAAATACTATTATCATTAGAAAAAAGTTTAATTATATTTTGCTTGAAGGATTCCTCTGAATAATTTTTCATTGCATAATTTTTATTAAAGTTAGAAATTCTTTTAAATTTTGACGGATTATTATAAATGTCAAGAATTGCCTCAACAATTTCATCCACATTTTTAATTTGAACAATATATCCATTAACATTATGCTTAACTAAGCTCGGAAGAAATTTATAATTTGAAGTAATAATGACACACCCCATTCTCATTGCCTCAATAATTGACAATGGTATCGCCTCGCTATTGTAATATGAGGGTAGAAGAAAGACATGACACTTTCCAAGTAAATTATATTTCTCAACTCCTGTAACTAAATTCAAATATTTAATTTCTTTAGATTTTTGTGTCAAAGAAATTACTTTACTTTCAGCTTCTTTTGCATTTAAAAATTCATCATCAATCCCTTTTCCTGCAATATGCAAGGTATGGTTTACATTTTTAATAGATAAATATTTTGATGCTTTTATTACATCAAAAACTCCTTTTGAGGAGCAAATACCTGACAGATAAACTAAATTTAATGGGAACGGGTTAAATAAATTTTTATTATCTTTTATTTTAATCTTATCAGGAATATCTTCATAAAAATTGTTAATTACTAATGTCTTTCCTTTAAATTGTTCATAATCATCGAGCTGATTCTTCATCAGACTTGATAAAACAACATTTTTATTTATACGGGTATAAATGATTAAAAATATTTTTTTATAAAATAGAGGTAAATTTTCAATAAATTCTATTAAATTTGAACCATGAATATGATTAACTATAAATGCTGGAGAGGCTCTAAACAAGAGTAACAGAAATAAATCTCTTAACGAGCCTAAAACTGTTCTTGAGCAAACAAAATATATTGCATCAGGCTTAAAAATTATCCTGCAATAAATTATTCTAAAAATATAAATTAATGGAAGAAAGAAAATTGATATTACACCCTTTCCTCGAAATATATTTGTTTCAACATTCTTAACAATATATTTTGAACTTAGTGATTTTACTGCAATATTAAACGCCAGAGACTGCCCATCTATAGGCGGAGGAAGAGACCCTACTGTTAATATTTTCATAACTTATAAATGAAAAGAGTAAAAATACTTTTAATTTCTAGCCCAACTGACTTACCTTATTTGTCTCGTTTTTAATATTGTAAAATCTGAACATGACACACAGCAAAAATATAAATAATCCATATACCATTATAAATTGCCAAGACCCCTTTAAGCCATGTAAACAATAGTAAATAATTGCAATAGCAAACCCAATATGTTCATGAGCAGAATTTCTGGCTTTTTTTATTGCAATAGTTAATGTGAAAACAACTAAAGTTACCAACAATAGCTTATGAATCCAGAAAGCTCCAAAATCAGTCTCTAAAAACCAAAATATTTGATGAATCACGCCATACATCGATCCAGAAAGCACTAACTCACTATTTGAAAAAGTGAAAAATCTTTCTGAAATTTTTGTTGAATTAAATGCAATAGTCAGTAATGATATTAAAAAAATAAATATAGAAGGAAAAATTTTAAGACTAAACTTATACTTTTTATTAATAATAAAAACATATGTTAGATATGTGAGTATAACTGCAATAACTGAGCCTATTGCAAATACTGTGAAATAGAATAATGCAATTAAGAATAAGAATATTCGCCTAATTCTAGAACTATATAAAGATTTATCAAAAAGTAAAGTAATATAGGCAGGAACTAAAAAGCATGCTGCAGTGGTAGGCTCATGACTCCAGCCTGATGATCTATAAAATTGAAAGCTAAAAATATCAAATGGTTGATTTGCTGTTGTTATAAGTCCAAAATAAAAAGGGGCATTGTAACCTGCAAGTTGGTCATTATTTAATCTATAGGCATAGGCTAACTCTCTTCCAATCTTTCCATCAGAAAAATGATAGGCACTAAATAAGTACTCACTAGCGTCTATAAATTCAAAATTAAAAAGTATCCACGAAATTAATCCAAAAAAAGAAATACCAGCAATTACAAAAATATAAGTTTTTAATGTCTTTCTTATTATCCCAATGCTTACACTCAGAGATAAAAATGTCAGTAAAGATATAAAAGTTAGATACGCTAGAGTTGTGAAACTTAGCCCATTTTTTCCAAGATGCCTAAAAAAATACACCAATATTATCAATATCACAACTGAGAGAAATTGTTTTACATCAATTGAATTTAATTTAATTGTGAGTTTATTTTGTAAAAATATATTAACGAATATTGAAAAAGTCAATAATATATTAGCAATTAATACAGGGTGCTTAAAATAAGATGGAATAATTGTAACAAATATAGAAATGCAGTAAATAATTGTAAATACAACAAACCATGAAGAGATAAGTCTAATGAATTGCATCTTTTGCCCTAAATCAAAGTTTCTTATTAAAATTAAGTGAACTTATTAATAAATTTTTATAATACGATCTCAATCTGACAAAAATTCCATTAATTATGCAGTTGAAATTGTTGATTGCTATACAGGTTTTTAATAGACAGTATATGCTTCTGTAAAGCCTATCTTTTCCATTATAATTCATACCTAAAGAAGCATTATCTACTCTATAAAATGCGAGTGATTTTCCTACTAGTATTGCCGTATTATCTGACAAATACCTCATGTATGCATTGTAGTCTTCAAATGCATTTAAATATTTATCCTCATCAAACATAATACCGAGCATTATTTTTTTTGATACTAGAACAGTAGATGTAACAATTTGATTTTTTTTAATCAAACTACATAAATTAAGCTCTTCATCAGCTTTAGAATCATATTTGTAAAACACATTTTCTTTATCATCAATTTTGTCTGCTAAAGTGCAGACAAAATGATACTTAGACAAATAACTTACCTGAACAGAAAGTTTATTTTTTTGCCACAAATCATCAGAATCTATAAAAGCTATGTATTCTCCTTTTGATTTTAGAATTCCAATGTTTCTTGGTGCGGCAGGTCCACCAGAATTTTGATTTGTTCTGAATATCCTAATTTTTTCATTTTTACTTTCTAAGTCTTTTAATATATCCCATGAGCCATCAGTAGATTGATTATCAATAATTAAAAGCTCAAAATTCTCATACTCTTGTAAAAGCACAGATTCAACCGATAAATTCAAAAAAATTTTAGCGTTATACACAGGCATAACAACTGATATGAAAGGTGAGACTGAGTTTGATGAATTGTCTTTAATTAGATTATTATTCATAAAGTTAATTGGATAAGCCGCTTGGCTCTCTTATAAATTCAGATTGACAATAAATAAGAATTTCTTTAATAGATGGTATTAAATCATTGCTTAAATCAAACTCTATTTCATTTTTTAATTTAGTGATACTGTAATCTAATGAACTACCAATTATTTTGTTTTTTTTCATATATATTAACTCAGGCTTGAAATTAAACAAATCTTGACAACATTGAGCAATTAACTCAGAAATCTCCAAAAGACTGTATGATCTTCCTCCACCAACATTATAGACAGGAAAATTTGAGCAAGGCCTTTTAGATAAAAAACTTTCAACTATTTCAAAAACTGAATTCATAGGAATGAAGTCCCTTTCAGTAGATGGATCTGAATTAATCTTGATACACCTTTTCATTATGGCCTGTTTGCAGGCATCATTAACAAAAAGCATCCAGCAATTAGCTTCTCTTACTAATGGCAAGCCAATTGAATTAGACAGCCTAATAATACCACCATTGATCTTATTATTATTTACTGAGTCAAGCAGCAAATCTTCAGCCAGTCTGTGTGTAATTGAATAGGGGTGGCTTGGCTTTGGAAGAGTATTTTCATCTATCAAACCACTTAGGGCTGCACCATAAATATGCGCGGTAGAAAAATATAAAAAGTACTTTACTTTACTATTTATACTAGCTTCAATTAAATTATATGTTCCAATTCCATTAACCTCAATAGCGAGCTTTGGATTGTTCAGACTTTGTTGAGCATTAACAGTTGCCAAATGAATAATAAAATCGACATCTAAACAAACTTCGAGAAGCTGCTCAGCACTATTGAAATCAGTATAAACTAATTCACATTTTTTTAGTTTTTCTGGCAGAGTCGCATTTATTCTACTAGTTCCAATAATCACATGAAAGTTTAAATCTTGAAGGTAACGGCATAGACCGCCGCCAAAACATCCTAATCCTCCTGTAACTAGAACTGATTTTTTTACCACTGCTTCCAGGGTGCTTGATTACTGTCCCATAACTGACAAAGATTATTTTTGTCACTTAGTGTGTCCATACATTGCCAAAAGCCTTTATGCTTAAATGACATTAACTGCCCTTCAATAGCTAACTTAGTCAATGGATCCTGTTCAAAGATAGTTGAATCATCAGAAATGTAGTTTATTACCTCTGGTTTACAAACAAAAAAACCACCGTTAATCCAAGAACCATCGCCCTTTGGTTTTTCCTTAAATGAAGAAATAGAATTATCAGCTTCAATATCTAAAGATCCGTAACGTCCTAATGGCTGAACAGCTGTCATAGTAATAAACTTTCCATGACTCTTATGAAATTCTACAGTTTCAGTTACATCAACATCTGACAAACCATCCCCATATGTTAATAGAAAATCATCATCGCCAATATAATCCTTGGCGCGCTTAATCCTTCCACCAGTAAAAGTATTTAAACCCGTTTCCAACAAAGTAACCTTCCATGGCTCACTTTGAATTTGATGAACCTCAATACTATTATTAGACAAATCAATTGTGAAATCACTCTGATATAGATAATAGTTTGAAAAAAACTCTTTTATGACATGTCCCTTATAACCCAATAAGATAATAAACTCATTAAAACCAAAACTTGAATAAGTCTTCATAATATGCCAGAGGACTGGTTTACTGCCTATTTCCACCATTGGTTTTGGTTTTATATCAGTTTCTTCACTCAATCGAGTACCAAAACCTCCTGCTAAGATTACAACTTTCATTTCTCATTACTCCATTTAAATTCAATTTTATCAAGCCCTATTCTTTCAACCTCATCTGGCTCATGTTCGATATTTGCTATATTTAATATAACAGATATTTCTTCGGATAGATTTTGAAATCCCACCCAAATCAAAGGTGGGACAGTTAATCTCGAAAAATTTTCCTTAGAAATAACTACTTCTTGAAATTGTTTATTAATCTTATTTCGGTCATCAAATAACACAAACCTAATCTGACCTCTTGGAACAATTAAATTAAGTGTCATTTCTTTATGTCTCTTCCATGCCTTGATTGCACCTATATCAACCTCAGAAAAATAAGCTTCACCAAAACTATCAAAACCACGACTGGTTTTTTTCATAGCGTGCAACACCTTTCCTCCAGACGTCTCAAAAATACTCAAAGGAGTGATTAAAACACCTTCAATCATTTCTATTTAAGAGGACATTCCTTGATTCAGCAATGTGAGTATATTCTTCAATTTGTTTAACTGTAAAGTTATACATAGACTTAGTTTTGTTTTGATAATAATGTCGATACCACTCAACAGTCATTTTAACCGTTTCTTCAAACTTTAGAATGGAGTGCCATTGGAGATCAGCTAAGGCTTTATCGCAGTTAAGCTTTAACAAGCCTGCTTCATGCATCTCACCATTATTTTTAGAAACATCATTCCATTTAATTTGATCCCAATATTTTGACATTTCATCAATCAATTTACTTACAGGATAATTTTGGTCAGCTGAAGGACCAAAATTATAGGCTTCTCCATGATATTGACTTTTTGAATATAAATTTTTAGCTAAGCATATGTATCCGCTTAAAGGCTCAAGGACGTGTTGCCATGGCCTTGTAGAAAAAGGATTTCTTATATCAACAGACTCACCATTTGACCATGCCTCCATACAATCTGGCACTATTCGATCAACAGCCCAATCTCCTCCTCCAATAACATTTCCTGCACGAGCAATACCAATTCGAACATTAGGATTTTCTTTGTTAAAGAAGGACTCTAGATAACTATGAATTGCTAATTCAGCCATGCCCTTTGAGGCACTATAAGGATCCTTGCCTCCTATTCGATCAGTTTCTCGATATCCCCATACCCACTCAACATTATGATAAGCTTTGTCGCTTGTGATCATTATAGCAACCACTTTTTTATTCAAAGCTCTGAGTGAGTCAAGTATGTTTGCTGTTCCAATGGCATTAGTCATCATTGTCTCTAGAGGGCTATCATAGGAAGGGCGAACGAGTGACTGAGCTGCCAAATGGAAAATAAAATCAGGCTGAACACTCTCAACTAATAATTTAATTTCTTTAGCATTTCTAATATCAAGACGATAATCATCTACAATACTTGAAATTTTTGATACAGAGAAAATTGAAGGATTAGTAACCTCATTGTTTGAAACTCCTACGACCTTCGCACCAAGGCAGGACAACCATATAGTGAGCCAGCTTCCTTTAAAACCAGTATGACCAGTTATTAAAACTTTTTTTCCGTTAAAAATTTCTAAACCTCTCATTAATTTTTATCCATATTTATTTAATTTTTAATAGAACTACTTGTTAACCATTCTCGCCAACTTGGTAAACTATTATCGAGATAAAAGTAGTCCTTTCCATGATTGAATTTAGGTTCTTTTATATCATTTATTGCAATTGCCAACTCTTCAGAATTTGTTATAAAGTATACAGTCTTATCGTTTTTCAATGGGCTTAGGTTCAAGCTCTTCCCATCAAGAATACTGATAATTGGAAGTCCAACACAAAATGCATCAACTGCTGCTGATGTTGTCGAGCTTGAATAGACCAAATCACTTATTGCTATTAAGTCTGAAATTGGCTTAAACGAAATTTCACCAAACAACCCAGGATAATCTTCAATATTAATTGGGCAGGCTGGATGAGGTTTTATAATAAATTTAGTTGATTGATTAATTTTTAACTGTGCAGATTTGAGAGTGTTTATTTGTAAATCTGTATTTTTTCTTAAAATATCTCCAACTACCAAAACAATTTTTTCTTTTTTATTAATATCTTTTTTATTTTTTCGATTTGCAATAGAGTCAGATACATATAAATAACGTAATGCCTCAAACTTTCTTAATTTCTTTACTGGATAACCCCCGTTAATATAGAAATTTTTTGCAACATCTCCATTTACTCCGACATAACTTGGCACAGGCAAACTATCCTGATCTTTTTCTTGATAACTTTTAGGGTCATAAAAATATCTTAGATCCCAGTATTTAACTGTTGAATGAGGATAACCAACAAGATTATCTGCGTGTCCAGCTGATTTCCAATTATAAATAAAACTAAACTCCCAGCCTTGATTTTCCTGCAAATAACAACCTCTATTTTGAGCTGGAAGCTCAACCATTGCTCTTTCGAAAAGATTAAAATTAAGTAAGTTTGTTATTGCTGTAACACCGGTAATTGATTCGTTATAATCTTGTTTAAAAAGTGGCCAATAGTAGTCACTTTCAATCTGCAGCTGGTTGCCAACTAAACTTTTTAATCTTAGGATTCTTAACCAATCTTTTAGAGTTTTTACAACAAGGGGAATACTCAAAAAGGTAAGCTGGCAAACATGTATTTGGTTAGTATTCTGCAGGCTATTGAATTTAATTAGAGACTTACGAGCTGATTTTGCAGGAGATAATAGATTATCATTAATATAAATGTGTAGCCAATTTGTATCATGCTGCTCTTTTTTCAATAATCGAGTTAACTTTGTCCAATAAAGGCTTTCATATTCACTTTCCAATAATGGATCTTTTACTAAATTTAAAAAATAAGATATGAACGTTGTAGTAGCAACTGATTCCCTCCATTTTTTTATTCCAACACCTTTTAATGACCAATTAGAAAATAAATAATAGACTAGCCAAATTGGTGTGCTAACAATATTTGGTAGATAATAATAAATTTTATTTATTAATGAAATTTTATTTTTTTTACTTTGAGTTTTTTTAAATTCATAGCTTATTGATAATTTCTTTGTCAGTAAAAAAATTGCTTCAGAGAGATATTCATCTTCACTAATAAGCCTAACATTAGTATATTTGTTCTCTTTCAACCAATACTCTAATGCCATTAATTTAACAACATTATTAATTTGCGGAGATTTTGAGCAATTAGATTTACCAGTCAATAATGTTAGCCACCAATAACTAAAATTCTGACGTATTTTAAAATGTCCAACTATTGATTTTCCATTAATTTTTAGTTTCCCAAACTGATAGATTAGTTTGAGATATTTTTCTTTTAAATAATCTGATTGATTTTCTACAATTTGAGGAATAGAAAAAATTCTTTTTGATTCAGAATATGCATAACTACTCCAATAAATTAGATCATTATCCAGATTACTATCCAAATTTGTATTCTCATCATCACAAATTAACAAATTACTGGGGAATTTATTTTTTTCAGTCACATTCTCAAAAATATGTATTTTTTCCATATTTCTCAATATTATTTTTTTTCAAGCAATTCCAAGGACTCATGATCCTTCACTCCAAACGGCACTGTAGTAATTAAAACCTTCATAATTTCACCTCTTTATTTTATATTTATCAATTTTGTAAAATAATTTTTAATTATTTACAAAAGTAGCATAGAAATCTTTTAACGCTTAAATTTATTTCAATTAAATTATTAATTAAAAAAAGTATACGCCCTCAAACTATTTTAAGATTTGTTAATTTATATCTTCTTTATTAGAATTTAATCATTATGATTTTTCAAAAAATTTGAAGTAGAGACGAAAAGTTTAAATGAGCCATAAGGCCTAATTATTCAATCTATTAGACATTTTTGAATTAATTACAAGTCAAAGTAACAATCAAGCTCTTCAGTAACAACCTGCCATAGACTTTTTTCGCCTTGAAACTCAGATAATAAATATTTTTTTATATATTCTTTATAGTTAGATTTATTGAAATAGAAAATGTCGCCTTCTAATAAATTTATGCATTCTTTTTCACTGCCAATACATTTTAATGGGACCCCTAATTCTTCTGCATATGCTCTATTTATTCTGCTAAAAAGCGCATAAGTTGGGAAATATGATAAGCCTATCAAGCAAATTGGTTTATTATGAATTACTGCAAAATTAATCGCTCCAGTATGATGACAAATAACGCCAGAAGAATACTTAACTAATTGCTCTGTGTCATACAAGAAAGGCCTTCCATTGTATATATTTTCATCTTGAGTTGCTTTAGGATAAGCCGCAATAATTACTTTTGTATTTGTTTTTTCCTCTAATAAATTAAGAAACTTATTAATAATTTTCTTGTATAAATTTTTATCGATAAACTCTCCATTATTTAAAAGAATCTCATCATGAATTTTCCAAGGATGGTTTACCAAAAGAACATAGTATTTGACCCTTGGAATATATTCAGGTTTGTCATAATTAGATTGTTCTAATACCCTTTCATAATCAAAAGAATTAACATTTAGAATTTTAGTTTTTTTTAAATCAATATCAATATTAGGGCTTCTGCTCAAAATAAATCTTGGGTGATAATATTTTTTTAAATCTTGTTTAGTTTTCAATGTATTACCTCTAAAAAAAGACTTTACAAATTTCTGCAAAGCATTTTTTTTATGTATTAACATCTTTATATTTTCTAAAGTATCTTGCTTTTTTGGAGGAAACAATGAGGTATTTTTTTGCAAAATATAATCAATATCATTGTCTTTAAGTACGTCTAATATTGCATTGTGCTGATAACAGTTTAGATAGGCAATTCTCTTGCCCTTAATAGTCAAAATAATTTCATAAAGTTTTTCTTTATTTATGGCTATTTTCTGCTCAATACCACTCACTAAATCTGTACTTAAGTAACCCGGCAATTGATTAATTGCATGAGGATATAAGATACCCAAAGTATTAATTATAATAAGTTCATACTTCTTACTCTTTAGATAATTAAATCCAAATTTTTTAGCATAATCTTCATTAAATGGATATGGAGTTAAAAATATTATTGTTTTTTTATTATTACTATTAATTTTTTTTATTACCACGCAGTTCTGCCACCCTCAACTGGAATAATTGCTCCAGTTAGATAACTTGATGAGTCGGACAGCATCCACAAAAGTGTACCTTGGTATTCATCAGAGTTTGCCATTCTCCCCATAGGAATTCTAGAATTTACTTCTTTCAAAAAATCCCCAGGTTGTCCATTCTCAACACCTCCAGGGCACATAGCATTGCAACGAACATTTTTGTCTGCCCAATAAGTTGCTAAATATCTAGTTAAGCCAATTAAACCAGTTTTTACAACTGAGTAAGTAACAGGTTTAACATTTTGTTTGTCATCATTTACACCATCTTTAGCATAAAGTCTTTGATCTGGAGCTATCAGACCCAAATCAGAAGAGATATTTACAATAGAACCACCGCTTAGATTTTTAGATATAGCAAAACCATAATGTTTTGCACATAAAAATGCACCTGTTAAGCCGACAGAAATGTCGTCATTCCAAATATTTAATGGAAAGTTTTCTAATCTAGAAAAATTAACATCGTTACTGTCTTCAACTTTTGGGTTATTAGCTGCATTATTAACTAAACCATCAATTTTTCCAAATTTTGTTATTAATAGCTTAACATTATCCTCTATCGCTTTTTCATCAGTAATATCAATTTCAAACCCAACTGAGTTGACTTTATATTTATCATTTATTTTACTAACAAAATCATCAATTACCTGTTGTGATAAATCTAACAGTATAGGTGTTCCACCATAGCAAGCAATCGCCTCAACATGTTTTTTACCTAGAAGTCCTGTTGCACCAGTAACAACGATTACTTTTCCCTTCAAGCTAAATATATTTTCCAAATGACTATTCATGATTAAAACAATTCATCAAAACATTCTTCATAAACCTTTAAACCCTCAATTAATGCATCATCAGGTATAGATAAAGGCGGACCAATCTTTAAAGTGCCTCTTCCAGTACATATAGAAAACACACCCTTTTCCATTGCTCTTTCACAAATATAATTTGTCAAGTCAGAATCCAATTCTGTAGAATTTTCTTTTGTAATAAACACACCATACAATAGTCCATTACCAAGGATATCCCCAATCCTTGATGGATATTTTGCTTTCCATGAAAGTAGAATGTCATGCATAATTTTTCCCTTCCTTTCTGACTCTTCAACTAAGTTTAATTCTTCAAAAGCTTCTAGATTACCAAGTCCAGCTGCACATGCCAAAGGGTTTCCGCCATGGGTGCTAGTATAGCCAGGATCTAGTTCAATAAGCTTCGCAGAACCAAGAACTGCTGAAAGTGGAACACTTCCAGAAATGCCCTTACCACAAACGACCAAATCAGGATTCACATCATAATGCTCGTATGCAAAAAATTTTCCTGTTCTCCCAAAACCTGCTTGTATCTCATCAAAGACCAGCAAAGTATTATTGTTTTTACTCCACTCTCTCATTGCTTGTATATAGTCAACTGGGTAGAATATAGCGCCCCAGCCTTGAAATGACTCAACAAAAAAGGCTGCAATCTTTGAAAGGTCAACACCTTCATCCTCAAGAAGCTTTAAATGGCCACGGAATAATTCCCTTCCGTCGCCATCAAAATTTTCTAAATCCCAAGGAAAAGGGAAAGGCATGTGTTTCATATTAGGGTCAACATATCCAATCCAGTCTTTGCCGCTATGCTGCCCACCAACCATTTGAGCACCTAAAGTCTTGCCATGATAATTACCCTCACCACCAACAATAATATTTTTACCTTTTGCAAGACTTATGCCATAAATTCTAGAAATTTTAATAGCGCGCTCTGTTGCTTCCGTGCCAACACTTAACAAAATAGCTTTCTCAAGATAATCAGGCGTCATTCCAATTAGTTTTTCTAAAAATTCCGCTCTAATTCTGGTAGGGTAATAATAACTATGTAGTAGGGGCTTAGATATACACTCATTAACACGCTTAATAACTTTCTCATTAGCATGTCCTGAATTTGTTACAAAGATACTTGAAGTAAAGTCTATCCATGCATTGCCCCATTCATCAAATATTTGATGATTTTTTGCACTTCCCCACACAACTGGTAATTGCTCTACTGCATTGGAAGATTCATAATTTTTAATCTCTTCAATCAATGACAAAGACTCGGGTACAGGGATTTTTGTTCCAATGAATCTGTTGCCAGTCTTGATAAAAGGAACATCTCTTGGGGTTAAGTTAAATTCAAATGCACTCATTATCTTTTTCTCAAAAATGCTAAAAATTCATAATCCATAAATACTCCATTCCAATTGCGTGCATTCTGAATGCAATATTGTGCCTTAATCTTGTATACCTCCTCATCTTTCATTTCTTTTTCAAGAAAAGGAGGCAATATATTGCTGTCTGGATACAATATTTCATCTACAGAGAAATCATACTGGTCTACAAATTTTTGGTATAAAAGTGGATTGTCAGGATGTATGCCAAATCTATTGCTAATACTGTGAGTCGCCGCTTCCCTTACTGGAGTTTTAATATGTGCATCCAAAGCACTTCTAACATCAGTATTAAACAGATTCTGGACTGGTGAAAAATCATTAATAATTGACGACCAAAAATCCAACGAGGTATTATTCAAAGTGAATGCATCAAAAAACATGTTTGTTAAAGTGAGTGCAAATATGCCATTCTTTTTCAACACACGCGACACTTCTCTATATGTTTCTTCTCTAGCATTGTCGTCAAGATAATATATAAATCCCATGCCTATAACAGCATCTATAGAATTAGACTCTATATTTTTTAGGTAGTTATGGTCCATACATGTAAACATTTCTGGATTCAAATCTAAACTCATCGCAAGTTCTTTTGACCTTTTAATTCCAGTTTCACTAGCATCAAACCCCTTGACATTGTATCCCATCTTTGACAAGTAACATGAGTTAAAGCCCAGTCCACAACCTATATCTAGAATCATTGATTTAATCGGTAGTTCATTCCTTAAGTGATCGAATGTTAGTATCGCCCTAAAGACTCGGTTAATTTGTTCGCCCTTAACGACATATTCCCTGTCATTATCTTTATTGACTATATCTTTATAAACGTCAGGGCACGAATGCCAAAAATCATCACTGTATGCCTTACTTACTTTATTTGCTTTAGTCGTACTCATAACTTCTTTAAATATTTATTAATAGAATTTTCACAATTGTTTAGATAGAACTCAACTCTCTTAAAGTCTTCTGGAATATCAATTTCACCAGTATCTGGAGTTTCAAAACCAAGCATTCTAGAGCCAAAACACGAATTGTTATTAAGAATTGTGCTAGTTTTGACAATATCTACATATCCATTGCCAAAATACGTGGGAGCAAACGCTTGTCTTGGCAGAGTAAAGTATTCTGGTCTTGGATCCATTGGGCATAAACCATGGAGGTAGCCATCTTGCATTCCAAACATCTTGGCAGGGGTTTCTGCAAATTCGTGAATTGAAATTAAGCTAGTAGCCTCTGAGCGATTGACAATTTCATCAATAGCTTCATCTATCAATTGTGACTCCCTAAGTGGCGTTGTCGGTCTAAGCAACACCCAATATTCTGGAATATAGCCCTCATTCTCGTCAAACCAACTAATGGCATGCTTAATATACTCAATATCTGTTGATGAATCTGTTGCAAGCTCACTTGGCCTTAAGAATGGCACATCTGCACCATACTCTTTTGCAATATTGGCAATTTCTTGGCTATCTGTTGAAACTATACATCTGTCTATTTTCTTTGACATTTGCCCTGCAACAACTGAATATGCAATCATAGGAAAGCCACCAATCTCTTTAATATTTTTCTTTGGAACGCCTTTAGATCCACCTCTAGCAGGGATAATCCCAACAATATTTACTTTTTTCATTATTATTACTTTTATTGACTAATTAGAAACAGCATTTCTCTCTCGCAATCCCTTGAATACTGGAGCTCCTGGAGAGCCCTCTAGAAAACTATCGATAGAGTTGTCGCTATCAACAGCTTTTTTTATAACCTTACAAGTTTTATCAAATGCTCCTACAAGAAGTTCTAAATCGTCTTCATTAAGCGCATATGAAAGCATTAATACCCCTGAGAAACACAGAATTCCATTTCGAAACATTTCTTGTTGATATAAGGTTGCAAGTATTGGATCTTGAACTCCATCTTTCCCATGGGTATTAACCATAGGTCTAACTGAATATCCTGCAAGGGAAACGGTATTACTTAAATTATATTTTTGGATAATTTTTTCAAAATTATGTTCAATATAATCACCTTTCTTCCAAAAATCTTTAATAACATCATGTTTATTATAAAAATCGATACTCGCAGATGCAGCTGCAAGAGTTAGCGCCTCCGGCGCATAGGTTGACGAGAGAAATACTTTATCAAACTGACTCATATACTCTTTTTTGCCTACTAAAACTCCAAGAGGCATTCCATTTGTAATGCCCTTACCAAAAGTTGCTAAATCTGGAACAACATCAAAATACTCACATGCACCACCCATCGAGAAACGAAACCCAGAAATCATTTCATCAAATATAAGAAGAGCGCCATTCTCATGAGCAATCTTTTTAATTTCTTTCAATATTTCCATATTTGGATCATTTTTACAAGCCTTAAAGGATTTAACAGGATGCTGTCTATATTGCTGCTCTTTATCATCAAAGCAGTTACTACATCTATGTTTTTGACCAATAACAGGTTCCATTACAACAGCTGCAACATTACCCTTATGCTCTGCAAACATTTCTCTAAGTTTATCTGTATCTTCATAATTGAAGCTTTTTGTTAAATCCCTTACTGCTTTTGGAACTCCAGCATTAAAGTCAGTTGCACCGATATACCAGTCATGAAATCCATGATAACCCCATTGAAATATAACGTTTTTTCCTGTTACATGTCTAGCCAATCGAACAGAGGCTGCACAAACATCGCTTCCGTTCTTTGAAAACTTTACCATCTCTGCGCATGGTATAGTAGCAATTAATTTTTCAGAGACTTCGACTTCAAGAGGATTTAGCATACTGAATAGTATTCCTTTATCCATTTGTGCTTTAATGGCATCATCAATCACGGGGTGGCAGTGTCCAATAGTCACTGGTCCACAGCCCATGACCATATCAATATACTCATTTCCATCAACATCCCATGTATGGCAGCCCCGTTGTCTATCAAGAAATTTAGGTGCAACACCATCTGGAAAAACACCAGGAGCACGACTAAATGTATTAGTCCCAGATCCAATAACTTTCTTTGCACGCTCGTATAGATTATTACTTTCTTTAATGCCATTTTTTAAACCAATGCTATTACTCATAATTTTTATTTCCTATTAAATTTGACTACTTATTTCATTATCAATACTGCAATAAGTAAAAACCTTACTTATGCATTTTCTGCATTGCCCTTAAAAAAGTTAACTAAATTCATATTGTATTTAGCTGTACTTACCGGATTACTTCCACGCGAAGTCTCAAAGGTATAGGGCCCACTATAGCCAACGTCATTCAGAGCATAAAACACATTTTCAAAATTTACCAACCCCGTCCCTAACAATACATTTGCATTATCAATGTTTTTATCCTTAATATGCACATGCGCAATAGCATCTCCCAACAGTCGAATATCACCTGCTAAATCATGGCCAAAAACAACTCTATTGCCAGTGTCATAAACTACCTTAACATTAGGCATATTTATTAAGTCTAATAATTTAACCAACTCTTCTCCGGTCAAAATAGTCTCAAGACAAACAGTAATGTCTTTATTGTGCGCAAACTCTGCCACTTTTTTTAAAGGCTCGATATACTCATGCATATTACCCATTGACAGCTCACTACTATCGAAAAACGGCATAACATATTTTACAATGCCTAGCTTATTTCCTTGCTCAATTAAATCTATATTTTGCTGAATAACTTCCTCTTTAAGAAATAAATTCTCAACAATATAATCATTGCACAAAGTATATACACTTAAATTATTGTCTTTAACCAAATGCTTGATATTCTCAATTCCACTTTCTGTCCAAATTGGATTATTAGGATTATGTTGAACTTCTGCAATAAGCTCAATATAATCAATTCCTATATCAGCTGCTACACTAAATTCTTCTTTCCATTCTGCTTGTGGAAACCATTGCAAGCATCCTGGTGGTGACTGGGTCAATCTACCCTGAACCATTCCAAATCTATTAACACCACTTATCATCTTAACTTGGCTTCCAGTTAAGATGTTGACGAAGGTTAACAGCAATAGGAACTTCTGCCTCAATAGTTTTCTTAATGCCATCTCCCATTGCTAGTTCAATTTTTCTAACAGCACCGATCAACTGTTTAAACCCTGATGGTTCTACAGATGCAGATTGGTCTGACCCATACATTGATCTATCTAAAGTAATATGCCTTTCAAGCGAAGTAATATTCATTGCGGCTGCTGCATAAGAAACAGCCAGGCCAACTTCATGTCCACTGTAGCCAACATTACAATCAAACTTCTCTCCTAATGTTTTAATCATATTTAGATTGGCATCTTCATCTTTCATTGGATAAGTGGAAACTGTATGCATTAATTCAAATGAGCAGTTTGCTTTACGAAAAATATTTACTGCAGCTTTAATGTCGTCATAAGTTGTCATACCTGTAGAAATAAAAGTATGTTTACCCTCACTGGCAACCTCTTTCAATAGCTCAGTATGTACTATCATTGCTGAGGCAATTTTATTATATTTTGATTTAAATTGACGTAAGAATTTCTGTGAATTGATATCCCAGGCACTTGCAAACCACTCAAGCCCTTTTTCTTTACAATAATCTTCAATCTCTTGATACTCATCCACACTAAACTCTAAACCGAGTTTTTGCTCTCTTTGAGTTGTACCCCATTGACTTTCTCTTGGAGAGTCTAAGAAATCTTGAGTATAAACTTGATTAATATCTCGTTTTTGAAATTTAACACAATTTGCGCCAGCATCTTTTGCAACATCGATAAGCTGCCTACAAATAGACATACTGCCATTATGATTTATACCTATTTCTGCAATTATAATAATTGACATAATCCTCCACTTTTAGTTTAATCCCTTATACAAGATTTTAATAAAATCCAAACCCAGTACCTCTTCCAGTAACTCTCTAACAACACCACTGCCACCTTTAGTTGTTAAAATATACTTTGAAATTTTTTTTATTTCCTCATGGCTATCAACTGGGCATGCAGTATAACCACAGCTTTTCATTACCAGGTAGTCATTTAAATCATTTCCCACATACAAAATATTTTCCAGATGGAAATTGTTTTTTTTGGCAAGGTCTTTAAGAGCTAAAACTTTATCTGATACACCTTGTACTACTGGAACTTTTATTTTTTTTGCACGCATTGACACAACAGGATTTTTCTCTGTTGATAGTATAAAAACAGGTTTGTTTAATTTATGCAATACATCAAAAGCCAAACCATCGGATCTACTACAAGAAACAGACTCCTCGCCTAATTGATTTAAGTGCACTAAATTATTGGTCAAAACCCCATCAAAATCAAAAACAAAGGCATCTATATCATTAAAAATCATAAATCTCTATATAGTTTCAAATAACCAGATTCAATTAATTGATCTTCAATGTAATTCATCAAAGCATGCCCGGCGGTAATATGCGCCTCCTGTATTCTTCCAGTATCATTGCTTGGAACTACAAACGCCTCATCACAAAATCTTAATGCTTCACCTCCACCACTGCCTAGAAATCCAAATACCTTGACCCCCATTTCCCGAGCAGCTTTCATTGCTAGAATTACATTTTTTGAGTTTCCAGAGGTTGTAATTCCAATTAAGCAATCGCCTTCTTTTCCAAGTGTTGAAACCATTCTCTCGTAGAGTGAATCATATCCAAAATCATTTCCACACGCGGTAATAGTAGATGTATCTTGCGCCAATGATATTGCAGCAATACCATTTCTATTATTTAACGGCCTAAGGCGCACTAACATTTCGGCAGCAAGGTGCTGTGCATCAGCTGCAGATCCGCCATTTCCACAAAGCATTAACTTATTGTTGTTTTCTATTGCCAGAACGGCACTCTTGCCCATGTCAATAATTGGCTGAAAACCTTGCTCTATACATTTGGTCTTCACTGTAATAGATTCTTGAAAAAGTTTCTCAATTTTATTCATAGTTAAACAATATAATAAAAAAATTATACAAAACAGACCTTGCAGTGTGGGCAGATTGCATGTGTAATTTGAAAAATTAAATCCGATTATACTTAGTAACCTTCCTTAACACATCTCTCAATGTCTTTATAAATCACTTTATGGGGATAAGGTGCGTCTATATTCATAAAATATTTTCTAGCACTTTCGGTTAATGATACATATTTTTCTTGTGGTATTTCCAACAACTTATCTATTCTACTATTAAATTCACTCTGGTCTAGGCTTTGTAACATTAGCTCACTTGGTAATTTTTCTTTATACATTTTAAGCCCTAGCTTTGATAACAAATCTTGTTGAGATGATACACCCCACAACACTTTTTGTTTGATTCCAAAAACCTCAATCATTAATGCTGAATCCATGCCAACAGCTATGTCAGATTCTATTGCTAATTTATAAGAAGAAAGGTTATTTTCTCTACCTTTATTTGCACAAAATAAAACATTATCATATTCAGCTATGCTCCTAAAAATTCCTAATTCACTTTCATATTCGCTGTCAGCTTTACTATTAACCATAGCAACAACAATTTTATATCCACTATAACGAGCCCACAGTACAGTGGTTTTATACATTAACATCATTGTATTTAAATATTGGATATATAGTTCATTAGCGCTATTCTCCATGTGTTTTCTATATTGAGAAACAAAACATACGGTTTTGTTTTTTTCTTGCATCAAATTATTCACATCATATTTTGATAGAAACACTCCTAATTTTAGCGAGCCTACGGCATAATAATCCTTAAACAATGCGCCAGAATACACAAACTTCTCAAACTCTCCAAAAGCATAATAGCTTCCAAATATATGGCCATCACTAGGGGCTCCAATACATTCTTGTCTATTCACTCTAATTCCATTCTGCACAGAAATAAACTTTATTTTTGTACGTATTATGGAAAGCCTACCAAGTAGATTATTATTATCAATAAATGTAACTACCACTTTCGGCTTCAACTCATCAATTATTGATAAATAAAGTGCCGTACTCAACTTTAATTTATTCTTGAGTCCTAATCTGACAATATTTAAAAACAATCTTATGATAAATGAATAGCTATTTATATATGAAACTACGCCACGAGTTTTAACAATAGAATAAAGACAAGACTTTGGTATACAGTACTTTATCCAGTTGCTGCCATGTTCATCAATAATCAACACATCTACTTTCTTTTTAGGCAATTCAGATAGTTTAAAACGCTTCATAATAATACATAAATTTATTAATTTCGAGAATTTGAATCAATTAAACTGCAAATATACTTCACTTTATTTAAATCTTGATTTGTAATAATTTTATTTCTATATAAATTAAATATACTAAGAATTGTTAATAGAAATTTAGCATTTTTCACAATAATATTAGGTAGAAATTTGCTAAATTTTAGAACTAAAGAGAAAGAGTTCGGAATTTTTTTAATAGTATTCAGGTTTAAGTGAATATAATTTTCAATTATTTTTCTGATCAAATACTTTGCTTCATTGTTACTAAGATTAAATTTTTTCTCTATATACCCTGCTGAATCGGCAATAAAGTTAGCCTTGTTTTTATTATCTTTATCCTTAGCAAGTAAAAATTTTTTATGAATTATCCCTGCAGAACCAGGAGTTTTTTCTCTAATCAAAAATAAATTATCGATCTGCTTTAATTTTCCATGTGCTAAAGTTGCTATTGCATGGCTCATCTCAAATTCATACGATGGCGTTATATATTTATACATCATATTCTCAAAAATATTACATATGTCTTTTGTTCTATTTACTGAAAAAAGGTTATTATCATATTGATCATCTGCCAAAGAATCTAATCTTGATTGGATAGAGTTATTTTCAATTGACACTCTTTCTCTATAAAATAATTTATACCCTTTGTTTTTGGTAAGTGTCTTTCCATGCACAGAAGAGTAATCCAAGTTATTTTGCAAAAAATCAACAGCCTTAATTAGCCCATCCTCTACCAAAAAATCATCAACAGAATTCCAAACAACAAACTCAGTCTCAACTTGGTTATAAACATTAAGAAGTTTCTCACCAATACCCATTCCTGGATAATGAAGATATTTAATATTGTCATTTTGTATTTCTATTGAAAACTTACTATCACTAGAATCTGCAACAATGATTTTAAACTTGGTATTTGAATAATAATTGAGTAATCTAGTTAGGTACCTATGTCCATCATGGTTTGTTATTATTATTGTTAACTTATCATAAGTACTAGTTTTCATAATTCTGGAACATATCTCATTACCTCACCATCTCTGTATGGCAATTCTCCAAATTTAAGAGTTCCGGTTGCTCCAAGTTTTTTCCACCAAAACTCAGAAAAATCTTTTATTGTCTGTGGCTTGCCACTGCCAACATTTTTAACTAGAAAACTCTTATCCTTCATATCATGAAAATCTAATTCCTCATTAAACTTAATTGATACATCTTGCACCGAAATAAAATCACGAACTTGCTCGCCTATTGTCATATCTAAATCTGTGCCATTCTTTGCAGCAAGAACTAATGATGGCCATAATCGACTTTCAAGCTCACCTTCACCATAAACCTGAAATAATCGTAAAATCTTTACTTTGACTTTATTTTCTAATGCCCATACTGAAAGGGCTAAGGATATAGCTGCTTTAGATGCAGGATAAGATGATGTTGGTTCAAGTGGAGCATTAGTAGGTATAAATTTATATCTTTTTCCTGAATTTCCATATTCAAAACAAGTTCCAGCAACTAAAAAATTATTTATACCTTTAAGATGTGCCCCCTCAAACAAATTTATTGTTGCCAAAACATTCCAAAAAAAGCATTGACTATAAGTATCATAGGGGGGATTTGGCGTATGAGCTGCTAAATGAACAATAGTTTCACAGCCCTCTAGACAATTAAGATCAAAATCATCAACCTGTCCCTCTACCCATATTGGATCTTTAAAGAGTTTAATCCTTGGGAAACTTCCCATTCTTTTTAAGGCAACTACTTTATGACCTCTTTTATGTGCCTCATTTATAAAGTGGGATCCGATAAATCCAGTACCGCCTGTAACAAATATTCTCATTAAAAAGGCGAATTATAATCTTCAAATGGTATTTGTTGTAGATCTCTACTTGAAATAATAGGTTTGCTACAAGGCCAATTAAAATCAATACTATCCCATAAAATTCCCTCATCATTATTAGGTTCGTATCGACTAGTAACGTTATACAATAAACATGAATCATCCTCCAAACTTAAAAAACCATGTGCAAAACCTTTTGGTATGTAAATCATGGAGTTTTTATTTGAATCCAATAGGCAACTATCAACCTTTCCATAATTGGAAGATTCCTTTCTTAGGTCTAACACCACATCGACAACTTTTCCCTTCATACAGGTTACTAATTTGTCATGATCAAAAGGCGGTGTTTGAAAGTGCATTCCTCTTACAACATCTTTTTTAGAAAAAGTATAAAATTGTTCATAAATATTTAAAGATAAGTCCAATTCAGCAAATACTTCTCTAGAAAAACACTTTGTAAATGACCCACGAGAATCAATAAAACTAATAGGCTCCAGTAGAAAACAATCATTAAGTAAATTTTTAACTATTTTCATTATTTTGATATTGACTCAAAATATTGCATTGCAATTTTAGCTATATAATCCAATTCCGCTTCACCTAAACCAGGATAAATACCTACCCATAATGTTTGATTCATAGAAATATCAGTATTAGTTAAATCACCCGCAATTCTATAATCAACGCCTTGAAAAGAGGGTTGTTTAGTTAAATTTCCGGCAAACAATAAGCGGGTACCAATTTTATAGCTATCTAAAAACTGAATAAACTTAAGTCTATCAATATTTTCCTTAAGCGTAATAGGAAATCCAAACCAAGAAGGTTCTGAATTTGGAGTAGTTTTTGGTAAATCAATAAATTTAGTAAGGCTACTCAATTTATTTTTAAGATATGTAAAGTTTTTATTGCGTTTCTCAATAAACTCAGGCAACCTCCTAAGTTGTGCTAAACCACATGCTGCCTGCATGTCAGTAATTTTAAGATTATATCCAAGATGGGAATATGTATATTTATGATCGTAGCCTTTTGGCAAAGTACCTAATTGCTGTTCAAATCTTTTTTTACATGTATTGTCACAGCCTGGATCACAATAACAGTCCCTTCCCCAATCTCTGAATGACTCAGCAATTGTTATTAATTTTGGATTATTTGTAAAAACTGCACCACCCTCACCCATAGTAATGTGATGTGCTGGATAAAAACTACAAGTTGAGATATCACCAAAAGTTCCAACATTTTTATTATTAAATTTTGCTCCAAGTGCATCACAACAATCTTCAATTAACCAAAGATTATACTTTTCGCATAAATCTTTAATCTTTGCTAAGTTAAAAGGATTGCCTAAAGTATGGGCCAGCATAATCGCCTTAGTTTTTGAAGTTATTGCCATTTCAATCAAATCTGCATTAATATTATGAGTTTCCAGATCAATATCTACAAATACAGGTATAGCCCCAAACTGAACAATTGGGTTGACTGTAGTAGGAAATCCTGCTGCAACTCCAATCACTTCATCACCTTTTTTAATCGCCTTACTACCTAATTTTGGAGAGGTTAGAGTTGAAAATGCAACAAGATTTGCTGATGAACCTGAATTAACTGTAATTAAATAATTAACTCCAATAAACTCAGACAGCTCTTTTTCAAATTTACGATTAAAGCGTCCAGCAGTTAACCAAGCATCTAAAGAAGCATCAACCATATAATTTAGTTCTGTAGCTCCTAAAACTTTTCCAGAGGGAGGAATACTCGTCCTACCTGGTTTAAATATTTTTTCTTTAAATTTTAGATCTGCATATTCTTTAACAAGCTCTGCAATTTCTAATCTTAATTCACTAGTAGTTTTCATTTAGATTTCACTGTATATTTTATTTTTTATTTTTAATATCTTTGCTTCATTTTTTTTAAAAAATGTATCGATCCTATCCACTGTTTTTTGATTTAATTTTTTTTGCACAACTCCTGAATTTAGTTCCCGTATGTAGGGAAATTTATTTATAAGACTAATGATGTCAACCTCTTCAATTTGATAATCCTTCGGAAATTTTTGAAAAATTTGATAAATTAATTCATAATCTTTAATTTCATCTAACGTTATTCTTTCAATATCAATTCTATCTGAGGGGTTTATTTTGAAGTTAATGACGTTAAATAAATCAGGCCTATTAAAAAGCGAACCCCATATCTCAGTATCTATTTCTTCTTTTATTGAACAAATAGTTTTGAGGGCTTTTGTTTTCAAACCATAAACATTGACTCCAACTGGTAAATCATCTGTATAAATGTAGTCAATTGTTGGATTGCTTCGTATTTCGTCAGAGATTAAATTTGCATAATAAATAGAAAATAATGGGTTGTCAGCTGTCATACAGATAATATAATCCAAATTAAAAAGTTCAGAGGCTTTATTTAATCTATCTAAAACATCATCAGCATCTCCGTTGAAATAAAATATTTCATTTGCCAAGGCTGCACGAACCAATGGTAAATCTTGATTATTTTCTGATGTGCACAAAATAATTTCATCACACTCTTTTACCTGCTTAGCTCTCTGTATTACTCGATCAATAACTGAGTAGCCATTAAGCTGTTTAAGCAGTTTTAATTTCAGCCTACTTGATTTCAATCTAGCTGTTATCAAAAAACCAAGTCTCATAGGAAGCCCCAATTATGAAAAATCTGATGTAGTAAGAACTTGGCCTTTTTTAACATCTCTTTTAAGAGTTTTTCCAAGCAAAATTTTTGAATTAACTTGATTTATATTGCCTATCTGTGATGTTCTTATAAAATCAAAATCATCATTTTTAATAATACTCCCTTCATCAATATCTTTAATAGAGTATGGAGCCATTTTCATCGGCCCAAGTTGAGAATATTGAATCTCACCATCATTTAATGACAAATCGCCATCTCCAGAAATCTGATTTAAAATCATTACTTTGTCAACTATTGAATTAAACATTTCAATAGAAATAGCTGCTGAATAATCACATCTGTCAGCTCCATATTCTGTAGTGATGTGTTTTTCAATATAGCACATGTTATTTGCAGCACCAAGAAGTGTAATTAGTTCATTATTTTCTTCATTCCAAGCAGTATGATCTGCATAGCCATAATCAAGACTGGGGTATAGTGATTGAATCTTTCTAATTTTCGCTAAATTAATATTCTCATACTTAGTGGGATAATTTTGAAATCCAAACATAAGAACGGTTGGCCTATCTGAAAAAAAAGTAACTGCTTGATCAACCTCTTCTATTGAACACCCGCCAACACCAATCATTATTATTGAATTATCATCTATATATTTCATAACTGCATTTTGTAACCTAGGAACATTTAAACATACAGAATGAAGTTCAACAGCTTCAGGAGAATAATTAGAAGCAAATTTAATTGCCTTTGTATCATTTAATAGCAACATTAGTTTTTTTCCACTAGATCTAATTATTGCAATAATTTCTGACCATTCATTTTCATTAAACATCCATGTTTTTAGCATCTGATAATTATGATGGTCTTTGCTCATATATTCATCTAAATCGAGAGTTATATGGAGCTTTACATAATCAGCGTTAGTATTAGAACATGTGTCTTTTACTAGATTGCACATGAAGATAAAATCCCCTTCATGGTGCCATGCAGTTTCAGCAATTGTTTGTATCATTTATTTATCCTTTTGTCTAACTTAACAATTTTAACGCTTACAATCATTAAATAAAATATTTTTGTTTTTTAATTTTCCATAAAGAATCATCTAGAAGTTCTTTTTGACTCAATTAAAGAATCTATAAGTGTTGTTACATTTTCTTTTAAGTCATTAACTTCAGTAATAACTGGATGAAACAAAAGAATAGAATAGTGATCAAAAATTATCTCATATCTTTCTCTAACCATGCTTATTGTTGGCAGATCTTTAGAATTAAATAAATCAACCTCAGGGGAGCCAATAACCTTAATACTATTTCTGTGCTCTCCCATTCTTAGCAATCTTTTTTTTGCATCAATATTAGTTACAAAATGTATATGCGATAGTTTTGATACTGAGTGGCGTATTGACTCATCGATTGTTCCAGAAACCTCAGCTCCAGATTTTTTTGCATGATCAACCATTTTCATTGTAGTTGTTAAACTGCCTTCATGGTTAATTCCAATTTCAACAATAACTAGAGACTTTTCATCAAAACCTATTTTTCTGTTACTAATTATCATAATACTCAGATATTTTAAAAGAGTTAATTATATTTAACATTATCAACAATCTCACCCTTGTCTAACTTTATTATCCTATCACACCCATTCAGGGAACTAATCCTATGAGCAATCATTAGAATTGTTATATTACCATCTAATTTGTTTATTGATTCCATTACCAATTTTTCAGTTAAACCGTCTAATGCACTAGTAGCCTCATCAAATATTATTACGTCAGCTTTTTTATATAATGCCCTAGCAATACCAATTCTCTGGCGCTGACCACCAGAGAGTAGAACTCCATTTTCACCCACTTTGGCTTGATAACTATCTTCTAACTCTTCAATTACCATGGAAATCTGTGCCTGTTTAGCTGCTAGTTTAACTCTATTAGAATCAATTTCATTCTTGTGAATCCCAAAGGCAATATTTTCTTCGATAGTTGCATCTGATAAATAAATATTCTGCGGAACATGTGTAATTCTCCTTTGCCATGATCTTATATTCTCATTAGAAAGTATTGCTTGATCTATTTCAATGCCTCCATTAGTTGGAATAAGTAAGCCCATAATAATGTCTATTAATGTGCTTTTACCACTTCCTGTAGAGCCAATAATCCCAATTCGCTCTCCTTTTGAAATAGTAAGGTTAATATCTTTCAATACCAAACTAGTATCTTTTGTATATCGAAAATTAAGGTCAGCAAGCTCAATTCTATCTTTAAATGGAATTGAAGTTGGTGGCCGAAGGTATGCGAACTCAGGTAGTGGCTGATCCATTAGATTCAATACGTCTTTAAAAGATTGTTCTGAACCTGTTATTTTAGTATATGAAGCATAAGCCATTTGAAATGCAGGGAGCAATCTTTGAGCACCTAAAGCTAAAGATCCTAAAACTGGAATTGCTATAGAAATGCCTCCTTCTTGCTGGGAGAGAATAAATCCAAGCATAGCAATCAAAGTTATACCAAAAGCCTCTAAAACAAATCTCGGTGCGCCCGCGATAAATAAGTTATTTCCTGCTGCTTTTCTTAGAGGTAAATCAGAGCTTCGGTAGAGATCACAGTAAAATTGCTGACTATTGTCTACAATAACGTCTCTTATACCACCTAGACCCTCTTGCAAAGATTGAATCATCTTTGAAGATTTTTCAGCAATAATGCTACTATTCTCTTTAAGCTGTTTTCGTGTGTAACGAATAATACTTGAATACAATATTCCAAAAACGACAATTAGTGATAATGTTACTACGACATCAATGGATAGCAAAAAAAGAAGGATGCTTAAAATTAAAGTAGCAGCGCTTAAAAAACTTATACCCGCCATAATAATATTTCCAGTTACTGTATTTGTTTTGGTAATAACACCATTGATTACCTCGCTGCTATTTCGTGTGATATGGGTTGAGTAATCTTGATAAAGAGTACGATTATAGATGTTAATACTTAAATCGGCTCCTGTTGCATATGAAAACCTAGTCATTACAAAAAGCAAAACAATTCTGACAATAGCAGCAAGAATAACAGCGCTTATAAAAAAAATTGTAATTGGCAATATAAGTTGACTGGAGTTTTCAATATCTAGAAGTTCGACAATAGGCATCATTAGTTGATGCTGGTATATTTGTTCTGGTGAAGTCAGCATTCCTAAAAATGGCAATATTGACCCAATACTTACTATTTCCAAGAAAGATGCGAGAATCATTAATAACAACAACAGCCAGAATTGCCTTTTTCTGCGTTTTGGCAGATGGTGCCAGAGTGACTTAAAACCAAATCTATTCATTGATATACCATTTATATGTCTTTTTAAGCCCAACTTCTAGTTCGATACTATAACTCCATCCCATATTTCTTAATTTTGATACATCAATTACTTTTCTTGGGGCACCATCTGGTTTGGTTGTATCAAAGGTTAGCTTACCTTTGTAACCAACCACCTGTTTCATAGTTTCTGCCATCTCTCGTATTGTCACATCTTTACCTGTACCGACATTGATGTGTGAGAGCATTGGCTTGGTATTGACTTGATGAGTTTTCTCATCTAGCTCTAATACAAATAGTGATGCCTCTGCCATATCATCAACATACAAAAACTCTCTCATAGCCTTGCCTGTACCCCATACAGACACTTCCTCATCATTGTTTAATTTAGCCTGATGGAACCTTTGCATAAGAGCTGGGATAACGTGTGAGTTCTCCGGATGGAAGTTGTCATTAATACCGTAAAGATTGGTTGGCATTACCGATCTAAAATCAGTTCCATATTGACGATTGTAGGATTCACACAACTTAATGCCTGCAATCTTGGCTAGTGCATAAGGCTCATTAGTTGGCTCAAGCACTTCAGTTAACAATGCATCTTCACGCATTGGCTGTTCAACAGTCTTAGGGTAAATACAGGTACTACCTAAAAATAACAAGCGCTTAACTTTACTTTGATAAGCTGAATTAATAACATTAGCCTCTATCATCATATTTTGATAAATGAAGTCTGCCGGGTAGGTGCTATTCGCATGCAAGCCGCCTACTTTAGCTGCAGCTAAAATAACATAATCGGGCTTTTCTTGTTTGAAGAAGGTTTGTACCTGCACCTGATTGGTAAGGTCTAGTTCTTTATGCGTACGCATTAAAAGATTAGTAAACCCTCTTGATTCTAATTGTCTGACAATGGCAGAGCCGACTAAGCCACGATGCCCTGCAATATAAATTTTATCCTTAAGATCCATGTCTAAATCAATTACTCGTTAAAGTCTGGTGTTTTAAAGCCGTGCACTTTGACTAAAGAATCACGCTTAGCAATGTTGATATCGTTTTCCATCATTTCGTGTACCATTTCTTCTAGAGTTATTTTTGGCTCCCAGCCTAGTTTTTCTTTAGCTTTAGATGGATCGCCTAATAAAGTTTCTACCTCTGTTGGGCGGAAGTAGCGTTTGTCGACTGCAACGATCAAATTGCCTGTTTCAGTGTCATATCCCTTCTCATCCATACCTTCACCTTCCCAACGGATGGTTTTACCTAGATGACCCCAAGCGAAGTTGACAAAGTCACGTACTGAATATTGAACACCAGTAGCAATACAAAAATCATCTGGTTCATCTTGTTGTAGCATTAACCATTGCATCTCAACATAATCTTTAGCATGGCCCCAGTCACGTTTGGCATCCATGTTGCCTAGGTAGACTATATCTTGAAGGCCTAGTGAGATTCGAGCTAGTGCTCTGGTGATTTTTCGGGTTACGAAGGTTTCTCCTCTAACGGGAGATTCGTGATTAAACAAGATACCATTACAAGCATACATGCCGTAAGCTTCACGGTAGTTAATGGTTATCCAATAAGCATATAACTTGGCTGCTGCGTAGGGAGAGCGTGGGTAAAAAGGGGTGGTTTCTTTTTGTGGGGTTTCTTGCACTTCACCATATAGCTCTGAGGTAGAGGCTTGATAGTAGCGGGTTTTTTTCTCAAGCCCTAAAATGCGAATGGCTTCTAGTACGCGCAGTGCGCCTAGGCCAACTGTATCTGCCGTGTATTCAGGCGTTTCAAATGATACTGCAACGTGCGATTGTGCACCAAGGTTGTAGATTTCATCAGGTTGGATTTTTTGAATAATGCGAACTAAACTCATTGAATCAGATAGATCTCCATAGTGGAGTATAAGTTTACAGTTAGCTTCATGAGGGTCTTGGTATAAATGATCAATACGATCTGTGTTAAATGATGAAGAGCGGCGTTTGATGCCGTGCACTTCATAACCCTTGCCCAATAAAAACTCTGCCAAGTAAGATCCGTCCTGTCCTGTTATGCCTGTAATTAATGCTACTTTGTTTTTTGCCATATTTAATTCCTAAAATAATCCTTAACATAGAGGTGAACTTGATCACTGTTTAGTAACTCTTCAACACTATACCATTGGTACTCACTATGTTGCTCTATTGGTAGATTTGGGACCTCTTCCACCTCATACTCATAACCCAAATTTACATAATGTGTTGATACATTTTCATACATGCTATCATCATAAAAATGCTCGAACACGCCAATAAACTCTGGTGTAGTTTTTAAATCAATATTGAGTTCATTTAAAGCCACTCTTGCCATTGCGTTGTCAATGGTCTCATTCTTATTAACTCTACCACCAATTGAAAAAAAAACACCTTGTGCAGGTTTATTAATTCTCTTTCCTAATAATATTTTATTATCTTTCTTTATTAAAATATCAATAGAAATCAGTGGGGCCGAATCAACAACGGTTTTAAATATTTGATAGTCCAACATTAATCTTTAGCCCTGCCATAAATATCCTCAAATCTAACAATATCATCCTCGCCCAGATAAGTGCCACTTTGCACTTCGATAATCTCTAACGGTTGATTGGTTTTGTTCTCTAAACCATGTGTTGTGCCAACTGGAATGTAAGTTGATTCACCCTCTTTCAATGTTAACGTATCTTCTCCATTAATGGTTGTAGCTGTTCCGCTAACAACCACCCAGTGCTCTGCACGCTGATGATGCATTTGAAGAGAAAGCTTTGCCCCTGGGTTAACGTGCAATCTTTTCACTTGAAAATGCTTACCAACTTCAATAGAGTCATACCAGCCCCATGGGCGATAGACTTTACGATGACAAGATGACTCTTCTCTGCCTTGCTCTTGGAGTTTTTCTACAATTTTTTTAACTTCTTGTACTTTGTCTTTAGTTGCTATCAATGTGGCATTAGGAGTATCTACTATCACTAGATCTTGTACGCCGATAGTTGCCACAATATGGTGATTAGCATGAATATAAGTGTTGATTGTTTCTTCGATAAACACGTCACCCTGAATAACGTTACCATTGCTATCTTTTGTGCCAATATCATACAGTGCAGACCAAGAGCCAATATCATTCCACTGTGCATCTAGAGGCACAACAACCACATTATCACTCTTCTCCATGAGTGCGTAATCAATAGAGTCACTTGGAGATGATTCAAATGCTTTTTTGTCAAGACGTATAAAGTCAAGATCTTGCTCGGCATTATTAACAGCATCACTCACTGAATTAACAATATCTAGTGAATGGACAGTTAACTCATTAATTAATGTGGTGTCCTTGAACATAAACATGCCAGAGTTCCAAAGATAGATACCTTGTTCTAGATATGACTCGGCAGTCTTAAGATCTGGCTTCTCAACAAACTCTTCAACTTTATGCGCACCATTGTTACTCTCTTTTGATGATTTGATATAACCATAGCCAGTATTAGCATTAGTTGGCACAATACCAAAAGTAGCCAGTTTTCCACTTTGCACTTGCTGGCTTGCTATGTTAATTGCTTCATGGAAAGCGTCGACATCTTGAATGACATGATCGGCCGATAAAACTAGTAGCATCGAACTATCTGAGTCTCTTAATGATTGTAGTGCTGCAGCGGCAATCGCAGGCGCGGTATTTCTTCCAACAGGCTCAAGTAATATTGTTGGATTTTTAATGTCAATTTGTTGACATTGTTCCGCCACTAGGAAGCGATGATCAGCATTACATACAATAATCGGATCCGCAAGGTTATCCAATCCGCTGAGGCGCAGGATGGTTTCCTGGAGCATGGTGTTATCACCTGCCAAAGGTAGATACTGCTTAGGGTGCTCTTTGCGAGACAGGGGCCAGAGCCTTTTTCCAGAGCCACCTGAGAGGATAACCGGAGTTATTTGCATTTAAGACCCATAATCAATAATTCAGTAAATATCATTTTTCAATTGGTTAATATTGATAGGTTTTGTTAAGTTTTAATTCTAAGTTTATCAAGCATGATAATGGCTATTATCAGTTTTCATTATCCATTTCTTTGGATTCAAGTTGTAGCGCATTAATCTCTTTTTTTAGTATTTCATATTCAGCAGTCTTTCTTTTAAGAAAGGTAAAAGTTAGCCGTGACTTCTCTTCGATTCCGCTAGGGGTAAGGAGGTACGCATAGCCCATTTTGTTTAGATTATGACTGAAGTTTGTTAGTTTTATTAATCCCTTCTCAGTCAGTTTTTTCATGCAGTAGTTTACCTTGCCCAAGCTCACACCCATCTCCTTAGAGAGCTGTCTTTGGGTGCACTGAGGGTTTGATTCTAGCTTACGAAGCAGGTCAAGACTTATATTTTGTTTATTCATTAGTGTAGGAAAAAATAAAAGTTAAATATTAGGCACGCTACCGCCACATCTTGCAAATTTATTTGCAAAAAAACCCTGAAAAAAACCTATTCTATCACTTATATTAGCTCGTGTTCAACAATTGAACAGACTTCACTTATCTTTAGAGCGTAAGGTAATCTTAAAATAAGCCGGTGAGTAAGTTTTATGGATAGTGCTTTTTTTTGTTTCTTAGTTATGCTCTATAATGAAACATAGTTTTTATGCAAGTGGATACATAATAATGCTGGCTTTAATCTATAAAATTTATTCTTTCACTGTTGATATAAGCAGTAATAGTAGAAGCTCTTATTACAACGTAGAGTGCTTAATTTTGATCAACCTATGAATATTATCTGCATGAAATGGGGCAGTAAATTCTCTCCAGAATATGTAAACCGTCTATACGCAATGGTGTCTCGAAATATGGACTCCAAGTTCAGATTTGTATGCTTCACTGAAAATAGTGAGGGCATCAGGCCGGAAGTAGAGATACAAGAACTCCCAGAGCTAGAGCTTCCTAATGGATCGCCTGAGCGCGGCTGGAGGAAGCTCACTGTATTTAAAAAAGATTTTGGTGGACTCTCTGGGACAACGCTGTTTCTTGACTTGGATGTAGTAATTGTCGGCAAATTAGATGCATTCTTTAGTCAGCCGGGTGATTTTTTGATTGCACACGACAAAAAAAGCCCAAAGAAGAGAGAGGGAAACTCCTCAGTATTTAGGTTCGAGATTGGAAAATACTCGCAAATACTTGAGCACTTTGAGAAGAACTCTGAACAAGTAACAAAAGAGGTGCGTCATGAACAGGCCTATCTGTCACGCGAAATTGACAAACTTGGTAAGCTAGAATATTGGCCAGATGATTGGGTCCCTAGCTTTAAGTATCAATGCTGCCCTTCCTGGTTTAAATCTTGGTTCGTTGCCCCTTCAATACCTTTTGGGACTAAAATTATACTGTTTCACGGTCTGCCAAATCCCCCTGAAGCCATTATAGGTCGTAGCGGTAAATGGTATCGCCACATTCAGCCATCCCCATGGATTAAAGACTATTGGACAACTAATGAATAAAAACAAAAAAACAAAAATGAAAGGAATTATCCTGGCTGGTGGCTCAGGTACGCGCCTTTATCCTTTGACTAAAGGAGTATCAAAGCAACTCATGCCAATTTTCGACAAGCCAATGATTTATTACCCATTGTCGATTCTAATGCTAGCTGACATCAAAGAGGTGCTTATTATCTCTACCCCTGAAGACCTGCCAAGGTTTGAGCAACTCCTTAGTGATGGCTCTGATATTGGCATGAAGTTTGAATACATCGTGCAGCCCTCTCCTGATGGCTTGGCTCAAGCCTTTATCTTAGGTAATAGTTTTATTGGTGATGACGACGCCTGTTTAATCCTAGGCGATAATATCTATTATGGTAATGGTATGACTGATATGTTTACTAACGCTGTATCAAATGCCAAAGATAAAAATATGGCAACCGTGTTTGGTTATCACGTGAGAGATCCTGAGCGCTATGGGGTGGTTGATTTTGATGCCACAGGCAAAGCACTTAGCATTGAGGAGAAACCAAAAATACCTAAAAGTAATTACGCAGTAACCGGCCTTTACTTTTATCCTAATGATGTCATTAAAAAGGCTTGTGAAGTTGTCCCATCTGCTAGAGGCGAGTTAGAGATTACCACGCTTAATCAAATGTATCTGAATGAAGAGCGCCTAAGTGTTGAGCTTTTGGGTAGGGGCTATGCCTGGCTTGATACAGGTACCCATGAGAGCCTATTAGAGGCCTCAACCTTTATTGAAACCATCGAGAGAAGACAGGGCTTAAAAGTAGCATGCATCGAAGAGATTGCCTTTGAGAAAGGCTATATTAGTAAAGAAGAGCTCATAGAGCTAGCTCAACCCTTATCTAAGAATCAATACGGTCAATACTTGCTTAGACGCGCAGAGGAAGTCAATTGAAGTTTACCCCTCAGTCAATTGCAGATGTAATACTCATTGAGCCCACTATTCATGGTGATGACAGGGGCTACTTTATAGAAACCTTTAGACAGGATCTGCTTGAAGAGGCTATTGGATGCAAAGTTAACTTTGTTCAGGACAATGAATCCAAATCGATCAAAGGCGTACTTAGAGGGCTGCATTATCAATTACCGCCTTATACTCAAGCTAAACTTGTTAGAGTAATTGAGGGCAGTATTCTAGATGTAGCTGTTGATATACGTAAATCAAGCCCTACCTTCGGCCAGTATGTATCTTTAGAGCTAACAGCACAGAACAAGAATCAGTTGTTTGTACCTCATGGCTTTGCACACGGCTTTGTTGTATTAAGTGATAGTGCTACCTTTGCTTACAAGGTAGATAATTATTACGCACCAGAGCATGATCGAGGTATTGCTTTTGATGATAAAGAGCTTAAAATTAATTGGCAATTATCAACAGAGGAGCTGCAACTCTCAGACAAAGACAAAACCCATCCAACTTTAGAAAATACTAAAGATTTGTTTGAGTAGCTGACAGTCATGAAAATACTCGTTACCGGCAAGAATGGCCAATTGGGCAGATCTATTCAGAAGTCAGTTAATACTGATACTAAAATAGGCAACAATCAAAGCCCTAATGATTTTATCTTTGTTGGCAAAGAGGATTTAGACCTCAGTAGTGAGAGCAGTATCAGTCACTACTTCGACAATAATGATAAGTTTGATATTATCATTAACTGCGCTGCCTATACGCAAGTAGATAAAGCAGAGCAAAAGGAAGAGTTAGCAAACCAGATTAACCATCTAGCAGTAAAGCAACTTGCAATCATTGCGGATAAGCAGCAAGCAAGGCTAATACACATCTCTACTGACTATGTCTTTGACGGGAAAAGTGACAAGCCATACATAGAAACAGATACTCCAAATCCAATCAACGCCTACAGCAGAACCAAGCTCGCTGGAGAAAAAGCACTACAAGCATTAATGCCAATCAATGCTATCATCATTAGAACCAGCTGGGTTTATTCTGAATATGGGAATAACTTTGTTAGCACCATGCTAAGACTAGGTAGAGAGCGAGATGAGTTAAGCGTGGTTAATGATCAAATGGGCTCACCCACTTATGCCACTGATTTAGCAGATGTAATATTAGAAATTATAAGGCATAATAAATTTAGAGATGAAGGTCAATCGACCCAGATTTATCATTACTCAAGTGAGGGAGATATAAGTTGGTATAGGTTTGCTAAAGAAATCTTTAAAATAGAAAAGATAGAATGTGAGGTGAATCCTGTTACATCAAAGCAGTATCCATCGCCTGCCAAAAGGCCGAGAAATACCTTTATGAAAAAGGATAAAATAGTTAAAGTATTTAACATAAAAATATCTAATTGGAAGTCTTCTCTTAACACTTGCATGACAATACTAAAGACACAACAATGACCTCAATAAAACTACTCATCACTGGCGGTGCAGGCTTCATTGGTTCTGCTGTTATCCGTCATATTATTAATAACACTAACCATAGCGTTATTAATGTTGACAAACTCACCTATGCAGGCAACTTAGAATCTTTAACCTCAATTGAAAGCGATGCAAGATACACATTCAAGCAAGTAGACATCTGTGATGCTAATGAGATCAAACGTGTACTTAATGAACACCAGCCTGATATTGTCATGCACCTTGCTGCCGAGTCACATGTAGACAGGTCAATCGATGGTCCCGGTGAATTTATTCAAACCAATATTGTTGGCACTTACGTTCTATTAGAAGAGGCTAGAGATTATTGGTCTAATCTAGATAGTGATAAGAAAGATAATTTTAGATTCCATCATGTATCTACGGATGAAGTCTATGGAGATCTTAAAGGTACAGACGATCTATTTACTGAAGAGACGCCTTATTCACCTAGCTCACCTTACTCTGCTGCCAAAGCAAGCTCAGATCACTTAGTACGTGCATGGCAACGTACTTTTAAACTCCCAACTCTAATAACGAACTGCTCAAATAATTATGGGCCCTATCAGTTCCCTGAAAAGCTAATACCTCTCATTATTCTTAACGCACTAGAAGGTAAAGACTTACCAATTTATGGTAATGGCAAGCAAATACGTGACTGGCTCTATGTTGATGATCATGCAAAAGCATTATTACATGTGGCTCTAACTGGCAAAATTAACGAAACATATAATATTGGTGGACACAATGAACTGCAAAATATTGAAGTGGTTAAAACTATCTGCAGTATCTTAGATGAATTAGTACCAAGTAAGCTTGATGGAATTAAACAGTATGAACAGCTTATTACTTACGTAGGCGATAGAGCAGGACATGACGTTAGATACGCCATTGATGCAACTAAGATAGCCAATGAACTTAACTGGACGCCAGATGAGACATTTGCAACAGGTATTAAGAAAACTATCCAGTGGTATTTGGATAATAAAATCTGGTGTGGACATGTTCAAGATGGCAGTTATAAAGGTGAGAGATTAGGAGTGGTTAAATCATTAAATGATTAAATGATTAAATGATTAAACGATTAAATGATTAAACGATTAAACGATTAAACGATTAAATGATTAAATGATTAAACGATTAAATGATTAAATGATATAAAAATAACTTAGATAAATACTATATGAAAAATATTCAAGTATTAAAACCAAAATTCAGAGTCGATGAATGCCTAACTGAAATTAAAGAATGTCTTGATCTTGGATGGACAGGCATGGGATACAAAACTATTGAGTTTGAAGATCATTGGAAA
>ENA-OSJC01000209-OSJC01000209.1-marine-metagenome-genome-assembly--contig:-NODE-209-length-59409-cov-10.571547_pt1 | contig 59409 bp, 55 predicted proteins | sample MGYA00237885_ERZ534234 | MGnify/ENA primary metagenome ERZ534234 (study PRJEB26413, sample SAMN06343907) | marine metagenome | isolation source: coastal waters | place: Atlantic Ocean: West Antarctic... | reverse complement strand
ATAGCTCAATTGGCTTGATTTATGCACTGAAAAAGTTTTTAGATTAAATATTTTCTCAAATTAACGATGTATTGATTCTTTCTACCTTCAAGTGTTATTATGTTAGCGAACAGTTAACTGAAATTACGTTCGACTATGATTAAAAAAAAAAATACCTCAATAACATTTGGAAGTTACATAAGAAGCTTAAGAATTGAAAGTGGTATTGGACAAAGGGAGTTAGCAAAAAAAATTGACATTTCCCCTTCTTACTTAAACGATCTTGAAAAAAACAAACGTAACGCTCCCAAAGTAGAACTAATTAAGAAATTATCAATTCTATTAAAAGCAGATTTAGAATTGTTGTATAATTTGGCAGGAGATTCTATCCAATCCGTTCCACCCGATCTCTCTGAATACATTGAGAATAATCCAAAAACAATTTCTTTAATACGATCTCTAAAAAATAGCAATTTTAGTGAGGATGAAATTGATATGTTAATAAAAAGAACAGAGCAATCAAAAACAAAAGCATTAATTGTGGCCGCAGGTTTAGGAAGTAGATTAAAAGACCATACAGAAAATTTACCAAAATGTATGCTTGATTTTGGTGGGAAAACCCTTTTGCAGCGTCAAATCGCATCTTACAAGGCTTGCGGAATAGAAAATATAAATATTATTAGAGGGTATAAAAAAAATAAAATTAACTACAGAGGTTTAAATTATTTCCACAATCCAGATTATAAAGATAATAATATTTTAAATTCTATTTTTTACGGAGAAAAAGTGCTCAATGGGAATGTAATAATATCTTATTCCGATATTTTGTTTGATTCGCATGTTGTTAAGCGTTTATTAGAATCCGAACATGATATTTCAGTTGTAGTTGATATTGATTGGAAGGGTTATTATGTAAATCGTAAAGACCATCCTCTATCAGAAGCTGAGAACGTTATTTTTAATTCAAATAATGAAGTTGTTAAAATTGGGAAAATTGCAACTGAAAAAGAAGAGGTTCATGGAGAGTTTATAGGTATGATTAAGCTAAACCGTCGCGGAGCTGAAATTTTTAAACAAAACTTTCATAGAGTAAAAAAATTATATTGGAACAAGCCATTTCAAAGGGCTAAAACTTTTCAAAAAGCCTATCTAACTGACATGATACAAGAGTTGTCCGATATTGGAATAAAAGTTCATTGCGTTATAATCGAAAAAGGCTGGAAAGAGATTGATACAGTAGAGGATTATCAAAAAGCAATTAAAGAATTTTCACAATAATTAAGCAAATCTTTATTAAAATAGACGATTGACTTTTTTTAATTATTCTTGTATTTAAAGTGTTCGCATGTTAGCGAACAAATAAAACAAATAAAACAAATAAAACAAATAAAACAAATAAAACAAATGAAAAAATATAAAATATTTACAATTTTAGTGCTTGCCATGCTTGTATTTTCGAATGCAAATGCAGAAATAAAAAAATTTAACATGGTTTTTGTGCCCGCAAGTGAAAAGGGAGATGAAAACGACTTTGTTGGTTTGGTAAACATTATAAACAAACTTACAGGTTTTGAAATTACCTTTGTAAAAGTAACAGACTATAATGCAGCAGTAGAATCAATGAGAGCTGGCAGGTCGCACTTGGCTTGGTATGGAGGCAAAACATACATTCAAGCATCAGAAATTGCTGGAGCCGAAGCTTTTGCAGCTGGTGTTAGGCCTGGCGAAAAAAATGCAGGTTATTACTCTTATTTTGTAGTTAGAAAAGATAGTGACATTAAAAAATTTTCAGACGTTAGAGGAAAAACTCTTTCATTAGGAAGTATTGGGTCAACAAGTGGAGATCTCATTCCCCAAGTAGAGTTGGCAAAAATAAAAATTTCAACAACAAATAAAAAAGATTTTAAAAATGTTTTTTATGCTGGGAATCACGACGCTTGCTTATTATCTGTTTTAAACAAACAATCCGATGTGTGCGGAATGAGCTCAATAAATTTTTCTGCTCGTTTAGCAGACAAAACTTTTAAAATAGAAGATGTTAGAATAATTCATAAATCTGACCTGGTTCCACCTCCGCCACTAGCTTATTCTAATAAGGTTTCGTCAGAAGATAAAAAAAAAATTAAGGATGCTGTCTTAGATGCACACAATCATGGAACAATAGGCGGCTATGGGGGAAAAATGTCTCATTATATATCCGTTAAAGATTCGGATTATGATGTTCTAAGAAAAGTATCCGCTTTATTGAAAAAAAATAAAAAGTAAATTTTTAATGATTGAAATAAAGAACTTAAAAAAAACTTTTCATAACACAGGCACAAAAGCCCTTAAGGGGATTGATCTCTATGTAAAAAAAGGAGAGTTTTTATCAATCTTGGGACCAAGTGGGTCTGGCAAAACAACTCTCTTAAGAAGTATCAATGGTTTAGAAACCATTGATAGGGGAGAAATTTTTTTGGATAATGAAAAATTAACTAATGTTTCATTGCCAGAAATACAAAAAAAAACAGGAATGATTTTTCAAGAATTTAATTTAGTTAATAACTTATCTTCAATTAATAATGTTTTAACTGGTTTGTTAAATTCAAGTAGTAAGTTTTTATCGATGTTTTACTTATTTTCAAAAGAGCAAAAGTTAGAGGCTTTGCGATCACTAGAAATGGTGGGGGTGGTTGAAAAGGCTTATAACCGTGCAGATGAGCTATCTGGCGGTCAAAGACAAAGAGTTGGAATAGCTAGGGCAATAATAAAAAGACCAATGATTTTATTGGCAGATGAACCTGTTGGAAGCCTGGATCCAAAGTCAGCAAATATTATTATAAAACTGTTGAAGGAAATAAATAAAAAATTTAAAATAACTGTGGTATGTAACCTGCATCAAATTGATCTTGCTATAAAATATTCAGATAGAATAGTTGGGTTGCTAGAAGGCTCTATTATTTTTGACAAATTGACCACTGACATAAATCCATCATTTATTAAAAAAATATACAAATAATGAAGAAGAAAAAAAATACTGAACTAAAAGTAATCAATAATACCAAGCATCTTGAGAAGTATTTAAGAGCACAGTGGACTTGGAAAACTCACGCATTTATCGGCGTAACAATTGCTACTTTAGTCTTAATTACGATAGACTTAAAAATTAATTTTATAAAGTTATTTTCTAATTCCTCAAAATATTTTGCTGATATTCTTGGCCGAATGATTCCTCCTGATTTTTCAAATTTTGAGAGTTTGTTTTTTAGTATGCTCGAAACTATTGAGATTGCTATTTTAGGAACATTTTTAGCAATTATAATTTCGATTCCAATTGCATTGTTTTCAGCAAGAAATTTAGCGCCAAACTTTTTTATTTTTTTAATTGCTAGAACTATTACAATTTTTTTTAGAGCTATTCCGGAATTTATAATGGCTATGATATTAGTTATTGCGATTGGTTTTGGGGCTATGCCTGGAGTTCTAGCGTTGGGATTTCACACAATGGGATTTCTAGCAAAATTTTATGCAGAAGACATTGAGCACGTAAACAAGGGTCCAATAGAAGCTCTCAGGTCATCAGGAGCTTCAAAAAGACAGGTGATCGCATTCGCCATAATCCCTCAAATAATCCCATCTTTCATTGCTAACAATTTATATATTTTAGATCGCAATGTTAGAATGGCTACCATGCTAGGAATAGTCGGTGCTGGTGGAATTGGTTATGAACTCCAGTCTTCTTTCAGGATGTTTGAATATCAAAGGGTATCAGCAATAATAATAATTATTTTTATAACTATTTTCTTAATAGATCACATGTCTTCATTCATCCGATCTAAAGTTAAATAATAAGATGTTAGTCCTCAAAACTACCGGTAGACAAATAGCAAATCTAGCGTGGTGACTTTTTATTAATTAAAATATATTAGCTTTTATAATATTTGATTGTAGTTTCGTACAATGCTACATTTTTTTATGCTTAATAAAATAATTAAAAATTTGCTTTTGCCTCATAAAATACCGTCAAAAATTTTTAATAAAATAAATTTTTATATCAAAAATTATACATATCAATTAAATTTTTTTGATAAAAAGCAAAACGATATTTTTCAGAATATATTTCTAGACAGGCAGTCAGGTATTAAAAAATTAAATTTTATTAAGGAACAATTTAGTTTTTTAAAAAATAAACCCATGTCCTCAGAACATGAAGTGTTATTTTCAAGCTTGTCCATTGACAATAAAATCAAAGAAATTTTAGAAATAGGTACATACGATGGAGCAAATGCCTTTTTATTATCTAAATTATTTCCCAATTCGAAAATAGATACGATTGATATTGATAGCAAAGACAAGGATTTTATCAATTTTTACAATAGGGAAGAAAGTGTAAAAGAATTTATTGACCTAAGGAATAAAAATTTATCAAAAAATAGTTCAATAAATTTTATAGAGCTTAATTCTTGCGGTTTAATAAATCACAAAAAAAAATATGATTTAATTTGGATCGATGGCGCCCATGGCTACCCTGTGGTTTGTATGGATATTGTTAATTCATTGCATTTAATTAATGACAATGGATTCATTGCGCTCGATGACGTTTGCCCTCATTTACAATATTCAAATTCTGACAAAATGTATAGTTCCGTAGCTTCTTACGAAACTTTGAAAGAACTTGAAAAACAAAATTTAATAAAACTTAATTTAATTTATAAAAGACTAGAGTCTAAATATAATTGTTTACCCAAAAAAAGAAAATATGTAGCTATTTTTAAAAAATTATATAGCTAGTTTTTTTCGGTTAATTTTTTTTACAAATAATATGTAGGTAGTTTCTTTGAGAATTCAAATATTTGCTTTTACTGTTTGATATTAAAAGTTCTATTATTTTTTTATAACATCATGCTACCGAAATTGTTTTATGCATGATGAACGTCTAAATATCCATTTTTATAACTAAATATTGTAGGTCTTAAAAACAAGCAATTGGATTTTATAGTTATAATGGGGGTGTTTATTTCAATAATCATACAGCATCCTGGATTTAGTATATATTTTTTATTTTCTAGATTAAATTTTAAAATTTTCGAGGTAGGGTTTGCAAAAAATAATTCATTTTTATCAAATTCATTAAAAAATTTTTGTATTCTATAAAATTGATTTTGAAAAATTGATGTTTTGATAATATCTGTTGTAATTTTTTTATTTGGATAAATTGAGGTATATTTCGCTAGAGTATTTCCGTGTACAAAAGAATACAAATTATTATCTTTCGAATATCCTAAATAACATCGATTGCTTATTATACTTTCATCATCCACCTTATCATTAGCAAAGTGATAAATATAAAAAACTCCATAATCTTTTACATTATTTAAATATTCAGATGTTATCTCAAACTCGTTAGAAATACTCAAATCAGAAAACTTTTCAACTTTTAACAATTGATTTTCTTTTGAATAAATGTGCAATTCCACCCAGGAATTTTTAATTTTATAAAATAAGCTTAAAATATCTGAATATTTAAATTTTGTTTTGTAGCCATTATCTGTCCTCCATGCAAAAGCATCACTAACAGTAAGAGGAGACTTGTCTAATTGTAATTTTGAATCAACGGGCCTTAGATTTAGTGCATTTCTAATCAATATACCCAAGTCTGTGTTGGCAATAAATTTAAGCAATGATTCTATTAATTTCATTTTTCAATTCAGTAATTTTAATAAATTTGTTTTTGCTTAATATATATTCATGCGGTGGATGAGTATGCTCAAAGGATAAAAATCGATCTTTTACAGAAACATACATAGGAACTCCTAGAAATGATTTTGTTATAAAGAATATTTCAGGCTTTATAAGCTGGCTATCTATTTCAATCATATTGGTATAATTTGTCATCAGTTCGTGTTTTGACTCAATTTTTTTGGTTTTTATATTGACTAAATATGCATTAAATTTTTCCTCAATAGGTTCTTGATAGATATTTCTTACTAAAATATAGTTTTTACTCGCTCTGGAATTCGCTATTGAGTTAATAGAGCTTAATATTGTTCCTTTTTTGGTAACCATTGAGTAGGGATATTCTGATTGATAAGAGGAGAAACCTCCATCATTTAAATATATTTTGAAATTAGCCCTATAAGCCGGAGAAGATTCAGTAAAATTATTAAAATTTTTTAGCTTTATATTATCGAAATTCTTTAAATCTTTGTTCTCAGCTAAAAAATAAATTTCATTACTTGATATATCTTGGTTTTGTAAAACATAAAAATAATCATTAATTTTTTTATTTTTAACTTTCTTAATAACCCATCTCTTATTTTGTGGAAAGCATCTAAATAGCTCTAAATTTTGAGTTTTGAGAATTCTATTTTTAAATAAAGGAATTTGTATTTCGGATTTAAAGATGTCATTGTTAATCCCATAAAAAAAATTCATTTTTACTCCAAGTGCTTTTTGATTTCATTTTTTAAATCTTTTTTCGAAAGTTTAAATTTAGATTTAATTCCATCGTAACTGCCAGAATATGAGCAGAAAACATCATCAATACCAATATTTGTTGCCTTTTTTAGTTTTATATTGTTTTTAGTTAATAGTGAAAAAATACTATCCGCCAACCCTCCGGTTTTTTGATGCTCTTCAATCACAATGATTTTCTTATTTTTTTTCGCAGATTTAAGAATTAACTTATGGTCTATCGGCTTAATAACATTAACGTTTATTAATTCTATTGATTTGTTCTTAAATTCATTAGTTAGCAATTCATAAGAATCTTTAACCGCAGCCCCTGTCGCATAAATTGTTAAGGCGTTTCCTTTTTTTATTATTTTATTTTTATTGATATCAAATTTTTTTTTGTAGTTGGCATCATCCCCTCTGCCCAATCTTAGATATGCAGGCCCTGCTGTCTTGCCTAAATACCTTGTCATTTCCTTCACATCATTTGGTCCAGCCGGTGACAATATCTTCATATGAGGCAGACTTTTTAAAACGGCAAAATCTTCAGTGGAATGATGTGTTGGGCCATGATCAGCATAATGCAAGCCAGATCCAATAGATACAATTTTCACATTACTTTTATTTAGACACAAGTCATTTCTTATTTGTTCAAATGCTCTGTAAACTACATGAGGTCCTATGGCATAGATAAAAACATTAAATCCATTAGCAGCCAAACCAGAGGCGACAGTAACCATATTTGCTTCTGCAATTCCAGCATTTATAAACTGATCGGGTCTTCTATCTTTTATTTCATCAAAAATTCCAGACCCCGTATCTCCAATCATTAAAATAGTTTTTTTATTTTTTAAAATAATTTTAGTTAATGTTTTTGCGAATGCATCTCTCACTTTATAAGCTCCCTGTAGGCTGATTGTTGTTGCTGAAAATTCAATCTATCGTAGTGGCAATCAATTTTTTTTTCAAGAAAAGATATTCCCTTACCTTTTATGGTATCCGCAATAATTATTGTTGGTAATTTTTGACTGGTATTTTTGAACGCTCTTTCTAATCCTACATGAGAATGACCATTTACTCTTAATGTTTTCCATCCAAACGATTTCCATTTCTTTTCTATTGGGTCTAGATTTAAAATTGATTTAATAGTCCCACTTGATTGCTTTTTATTAAAATCTAATATGACTACTAAATTTTTAAGTTTGTGGTGCGATGAAAAAAGAGCCGCCTCCCACACGGATCCTTCTTGACATTCGCCATCACCAATAACTACATAAATTTTTTTTTTAGCCTTTGTTTTCAAAAAAGAAAGGGCAACACCAGCAGCATAAGAGAGTCCATGTCCCAAAGAGCCACAAGAGAAGTCAATTTGTTTTAACAAATGGTGCTCCCCATGAACTCCAAGTTTAGAATTTTCCTTACCATATGTGGTTAATAATTTTTGTGAAATAATTTTTTTCTTTGCAAGCAGCGCATAGTATATAACCCCCGCATGAGCTTTGCTTAATAAAAATTTATCTCCGAATTTAATTTGTGAAAAAAAAACATTTACTAATATTTCTGCACAAGAAAATGAACCACCATAATGACCGCCCCCTTTTTGGTTAAGCATATTAAATGTATTAATTTTTACTTCTTTAGTTATTTTTTGTAATTTTGTAATTTTTCTGTTCATTGGATAATTTTTAATATATTAAATATCTCATATTTTAGGTATTAAAAGATTTGAAGCTATTAAGATAGCAATTATTTCAAAACAATGAAATTAAAAAAAAAGGAAATTTTAGTCACAGGAGGGAGTAAAGGTCTAGGCTTAGCATTGGTCAGACTTTTAGTAGAGTCAAAAAAATTTAATGTGTCAGTTGTTTCAAGGTCCTTTCAAGAAAAAAAAATATTAAAAAAAATTTCATTTTACCGATGTAATATTTTAATTAGAAATGATTTTTCAAAATTAAAAAAAAAGATAGCCAACAAAACTTTTGATACTGTAGCTCATTGTATAGGTGGAGGACTTGGTATTAGAAGCGCGGCATCTCCTTGGAGCTTGTGGAGCAAATCTTTGCTTTTTAATGCTGGATATATTATTGATCTAAATAATACAATTATACGAAATATGAAAAAAAATAATACCGATGGAAAAATTTTACACATTTCCTCTTACTCTTCCATTGATGGAGGTCCAGATTTTAAGAAATTTGGTGGAGCAGCTCCATACACTTGCTCCAAAGCCTTTTTAAACATGTACATCAAAACAGCTTCGAAGGAATTTAAGCATGATAAAATAAGTTTTACCGGAATTTTACCAGGGCCTATATTGCTTAAGCATAAACACTGGTTTAAACTTAAAAAAAATAATTTGGAAATGTTCAAAAAATTTCAAAAAGATTATATGAAAAATAAAAAATTTTTAACTCCAGAGAAGGTTGGAAAATTTGTATTTAGAGTTTCTAAAATGAGCAGGGAGAAAATAAATTCGAAATTGTTTGTTATAAGGTAAAAATTATAGCCTCAAATTAATAATTGAAAATTATATATCCATGCATAATGATAAAATCTTGAATTAACTTTGTATCTAATGAATAAACTATTCTTTACTTTGCTTATTTTTATCTTCCACCAGAACCCGGCACACGCTTACATTGATCCAGGTGGAATTACTGCATTTATACAGCTATTGTTTGCAGGGTTAATAACAAGTTTTTTTTTTCTAAGAAGCTCAATAAAAAATTTTTTTCAAAAAATCAATTTTTTTTTATTTGATATTCGTCAATTGTTTAAATTTCTGAAAACTAAGAATAAAATAGTAATTTTTTGCGAAAGTAATTCGTACTCTAAATATTTCCACCCTATTGCAAAAACTCTAACCAAGAATGGAATTGACTTTTTGTATTTATGTAAAAAAAGCTATAAAACCGATAGTAGAAAAAATATCGATAACAAATTTTTTTTAGAATTTAATAGCCAATTCTTTTTATTATTAGCATTATCTATTATTGAATGTGAAAATTTAATTTTAACAACACCCGATTTTGGCAAATCGAAAAAATTAAAAATATCAAAAAGATGTAAAAAAATAATATATATTTTTCACTCCGCGGTGAGTAGTAGTATGATTTATAACGAGGGCGCCTTTGATGGTTATGATTATATTTGCTGCGTAGGAGCTCACCATTTTTTAGAGTTGAGCGACCATTGTTTTGAAAAAAAACTAAATAATCAACTTGTCAAATTCGGCTATCCTTATTTAGATCATTTAATAGCAAATGCTGAAAAATATAATTTTGAAAAAAATCACATACTAATAGCGCCCACTTGGTATCCTGAATATCCTGATTACTATCAAGATATATACAAACCGATTGTTGAAGAGCTCTTAGAAAATAAATTTAAGGTAATTTTTAGACCGCATCCAGAATATTTAAAGCGGTTTAGTAATAATTTTTATGATTTTAAACAAAACTTTTCGTCAGATCATAACTTTGAAGTAAATGATCATGATGAAAATTTGCAAATTATGCAAAAAGCAAACTTCCTTATAACCGATTGGTCCGGAATAGCATTTGAATATGCGTATACTTTTCTTCGGCCAGTAATATTTATTGAAGGACCGAAGAAAATATTGAATAAGAATTATTCTAAACTTAAGAACCTTCCTATTGAGATTGCAGATCGTGAAGAATTGGGGGAAATATGGAATCCAAAAGAAAATTACAAAGTATCTGATTTAGTCCAAAAAATTAAAACCAATGAAATTCTATATCAAGAGAAAATTACAAAAAATTTAGAAAAAAATATTTATAATTTAGGGAAATCTTCTGAAGAGATTTTAAAGCTATTAAATTAAAATAATCTTTTTTTGAATTTGTTTCTTTTTCTGCCATCATGTCCTTTATTATAAAAAACATCGAAATAACGACTGTCTATATTGGGTAAGTTTTTATTTTCAGAACATGCAATTAAAAAAGGCAACAACTCTACATTAGTAACAGATTTTTTTTTATCAAAGCATACAATTTCTTTATTAACTATTATCATATTTTTATAGTGTTCCTTTGGCCATTCATCTAATTTTGTATTTACAATAGGATTCACTCTATCGTCAAAAGTCCAACCTGTATCAGACCCAACAATAAAAATAAAAGGTCTCTTTTGTTTTTTGGCAAAATTATGAAAACTAATTATTTGTTTTTTTAAACACTCAAGTGAAATAAAATAAGAATTATCATTATAAGAATTGTTTTTACCGGTTAAATAGTTTGGAACACATTTCTCGTCTACTCTTATTGGTTGATGAGGAATTAACAAATGTGCAAAAATATACCGAGGATTTTCTAATTTTTTATTATTATATATATTTTGCATAGTATCTTGAATTTTATCTAAGTAGAATCTCTTTTCTATATTAAAAACTTTTAAAATTTTTTCATTCCAGGTGTAATTAATATTAATTATTTTTAAGTACTCATTAACAATCTCATTATCAAAAAAAGTATTAATATTTTTTTTTTGGGGACAGATGAACTTATTGTTAATACATTTAGTTCCAGCCCATGTATTCTCAAACCAATATATCTTGTAATCATTTTCTAGAAGCATATTAACAAAATTTGAATTTTGACTTAAATTATAAAATTGCTTTTCTACAATCTCTATATTGTCTGGAAAAAGGGAACCATTTAATATTGATGGAATAGAAGTAAAAGTAGTTGGGTAGTTGGTTGTAGAATTTAATAGTTGTAGTCCATTTTCTTCTAAAGTTTTTTCAAAGTTATTATCTTGGTAAAAATTATTTTTTTTTAGCTCTTCCATATGCATCAAGCCATCTGGAATAATATGATAAATGTCAGGAGTGTTTTTAAGCCTTGTATTTTGAAAATAATTTTGTTTAGATTTCAATTTTTCTTCATAGCCCGCCTCACTAGAAAAATTCAAAACTGTAATAAATAAAAAAAAAACTATAGTTATATTTATAAAACTGCTTAATCTATTTAAAACAATATTGTATTTTTTAAATAATAAAAAATATATTCCACATATTGCAGCATTTAAAATAAAAAATTGAGAGAACTTCACTAGACCATTATTATAATATAAGTAATTTATTGCTATATTAGCTGTTATTGCTATCGATAAAAAGTTGTCCAAATGATACCGGTTACAAAAATTAAAGAATCTAACAATAAGAATTAAAAAAAATAAAATAAGAATTGCAATTGAAATCACATATATATCATTGAGCGTTACAACATCCTTGTTGTTATTTACCAGCATCAACGCGGGTAAAATTAACGGAATTAGATAATTATTCGTAAAAAATTTTTGCATTTTTTTGATATTAGAGAAATTGTACTTTATCTTTTATAATTGACATGTATAGCTTTGATAGTTATCAAATTTATTGTAAAATATTAAGCTCAACTCATAGCAAAATGAATCAATGAAAGCAATTGTAACAGGGGGAGCTGGTTTTATAGGTTCTCATCTTATATCAGAGCTAGTTAAAAATAATTTTAAAGTTATAGTTATAGACAATCTTTCATCTGGAAGGCTAGAAAATTTAAGACAATTTAAAAATAAAATAAAATTTTACAAATATGATCTTTCTAAAAAAGGAAAATGGAAAAAACTATTTACAAAAGACGTATCTTATGTTTTTCATCTTGCCGCATTAGCAGATATAGTACCTAGTATTGAAAATCCTGAAAAATACTTTAACTCAAACGTAGTATCAACCCTGAATATTTTAGAATGCTGCAAGCACATAAAGCTAAAAAAATTTATTTATAGCGCCTCCTCCTCCTGCTATGGTATCCCAATTAAATATCCAACTAGAGAAAAAGACCACATTGATACGCAATATCCCTACGCTTATACTAAGCATGCTGCTGAGCAATTAATTATTCACTGGTCCAAAGTATATAAAATAAAATATATTTCTTTGAGGTTGTTCAATGTGTATGGGACAAGATCTAGAACTTCTGGAACTTATGGAGCAATGTTTGGTGTATTTTTAACTCAAAAACAAAGGAGTCGTCCATTAACTATTGTTGGAAATGGTCTACAAAGTAGAGATTTTGTATATGTTACTGATGTTGTGCAAGCCATGTTACTTGCAGCAAAAAGCAAAGTGTATAATGAAATATTCAATATTGGAAATAGTAAGCCTATCAAGATAATAAAAATTGCAGAATTGTTAAAATCTCCTTTTATATTTATTTCAGACAGGCCTGGAGAACCAAAGAAAACTTATGCGGATATAAGAAAAATCAAAAAATTACTAAATTGGAAACCCAAAATTAGTATTGAAGACGGTGTGAAAAGGCTTGTTAACGATATATCTTATTGGAAAAAAGCACCGTTGTGGACGCCACAAAAAATTAAAAATGCTACAAAATCATGGTTTAAATTACTAGGTAAAAGTAAATGAGCAAAATATTTGAAATAAAGGATTTAAAGAAAATAATAAAAAATAATAAAAAAAAAACCGTTCTCTGCCACGGAGTTTTTGATGTGCTTCACCATGGCCATATAAAATATTTTGAAGAAGCCAAAAAAAAAGGAGAGATACTAATTGTATCTATTACAGATGATAAATTTGTTAACAAGGGATTTGGCAGACCATATTTTAAATTTAAAATAAGAGCTGAAACAATTGCTGCCTTAAGCGTTGTCGATTATGTTTGTAAAAGCCCAAAAGAAAGCTCCGTAGAGGTAATTCAATTTCTCAAACCCCATATTTACTGCAAGGGCCAGGATTACAAAGATAAAAAGAAAGACTTAACAAAAAATATTTATTTAGAAAAAAAAGAAGTCGAAAAATATGGTGGCTCACTAGTTACAACAGAAACACCCATGCAAAGTTCTTCAAAAATTATTAATTCTCAGTACGACCTATTTAACAATGATCAAAAAAAAGATATTTTTAGTATAAAAAAAAATTTTGCACCTCAAGATATTATAGAAAGTATTAAAGACCTCAAATCAAAGAAAATACTTGTTATAGGCGAAGTTATAATTGATGAATATGCATTTTGTGAAACCTTGGGAAAATCAGGAAAAGAACCATTTTTAGTTGTTAATAAAAAGAGCACCGAAAGATACCTAGGAGGGGCAGCGGCTATAGCTATGAACCTTTCGGATTTTTGCAATAAAATAGATCTGGTTTCTTATGTCGGTAGTAAAAAAAGTGAAATTGAATTTATTAAAAAAAATTTAAATAAAAATATCAAACCAATTTTAATAAGCAAAAATAACTCCACAACAATAATAAAAAGAAGGTATATCGAATCTAGTGAGCGTAATAAAATGCTAGGAGTTTATTCTCTTAACGATTCTTATTTAAACAAGACTGAAGAAACTAAAATTATCAATTACCTTAAAAATAAATTAAAATTATATGACTTAGTAATTGTCGCGGATTATGGTCACGGACTTATAACTAAAAATATCGCAAATTTAATTTTAAAAAAATCTAAATATACATCACTTAATGCCCAAATAAATTCTGCAAACACAGGACATCATTCATTAAATAAGTACAAAAGCCTAGACAGTGTAGTTATTAATTTAAATGAGCTTAAGCATGAAACCAGGACTAGGGGGGATAATTTTTATATTTCCGGGAAACAATTAATGACTAGAATGAGTATAAATAATTTAATTGTTACTAAAGGGCGAGCAGGAGCTGTATTTTTATCTAAAGAACAAAAAAATTTTGAAGTTGCATCCTATGCAAAAGAAATAGTGGACAAGATAGGAGCGGGAGATTGTCTTTTTGGGTTTGTGTCATTGTTCTTATCTGCAAAATTTGATAAGCATTTAAGCCTATTTCTAGCCTCATTGGCAGCTGGAAAAAATGTTGAGACAATGGGAAATAGGGATTATATAAAATCCATAGATTTGATCAAAACAATTAATTATTGCCTAAAATAAATGAATAAAAAAATACTTGTAGTTGGAGGTTGTGGTTATGTAGGTTGCGAACTTGTTAAAAAACTAATTTCTTTAAACTATGAAGTAAGGGTCTTGGATCTTTTAATGTATGGGAAAAATTGTGAAGATCATGAAAAATTAGAAATTATCAAAGGAGACATAAGAGATTCAAATATAGTTAATAAGTCTTTAAAAGACATTCATACCGTTGTCCACCTTGCATGTATATCAAACGATCCAAGTTTTGAATTGAATCCAGCGCTTGGAAAATCTATTAATCTAAACTCATTTAAGCCGTTCTTAGATGCTTGCGATAAAAATAAAATTCAGAGATTTATTTATGCATCGTCTTCTAGTGTCTATGGCATTAAAAGCGAAAAGAATGTTCATGAGGAGGTCAAAAAAGAACCAATAACTGACTACTCAAAGTACAAGTCAATCTGTGAAGATATTTTATTTAAAGAAAAAAATAATTTTATCAAAACGATTATTAGGCCAGCTACTGTATGCGGATATTCCAAAAGATTGAGGCTGGACCTTGTTGTAAATTTGCTAACAAAACTTGCATATTTTGAAAATAAAATTAAAATTTTCGGTGGCAGTCAACTTAGACCAAATATTCACATTCAAGATATGGTTGATGCGTATATTTTGTTAATAGAATCTGACTCTAAGCTGGTTCATAAAAATATATTTAATGCCGGTTATGAAAATTTATCATTAGATCTTATTGCAGATAAGATAAAAAATGTGTTGAATAAAGATTTGGCAATAGAAAAGATTAGCACTGATGATAATAGATCATACCATATTTCATCAAAAAAAATTAAAGATATTCTAAATTTTACCCCCTCCAGAACAATTGACTTTGCAATCAAAGAACTTTTGAACGTTTTTGAATCTGGAAAATTAGATGATCCTTTGGAGAACGAAATTTATTATAATATCAAAAGAATGAAGTCACTTAATTTGTGCTAAAAAAAAAAATTTTAGTTTCAGGATGCGCAGGTTTTATCGGTAGTGTTTTGCTAAAATACTTACATAATACAAAAAATGAAATTTATGTAACTGTTAATAAGACCAAAATTAAAAAATATAAAAATATACACTACCTAAGCATTGATCTTACAAGTGAAGAAGGAATAAAAAAATTATTTAAACATTTTTCACCTGACATTTTTTTTCATTTAGCTGCGTTGAAAAATCCAAAAATTAATGAAGAAAATAAAAATTTTGCAAAAAAAATAAATTACAAAACAAATACTTTAATAGCAAAACATATGAGTAAAGATACACACTTAGTGTTTTTGTCGACAGATAAAGTTTATTCACCACATTGTAAATTTGCAAATGAACAATCAGTATGCAAGCCAAAGACCTTATATGGAAAATTAAAACTTCAAAGTGAAAATGTTTTTTTAAAAAAATTTAACAAAATTCATATAGTCAGAGTTCCTATTGTTCACGGCAGTAGCAAAAGTGGAAGTTCCTTTATTGATGATGTCGTTAAAAAAATAAATAAAGGAAAAAATGTTCTAGTCGCAAATAATATAGTCCGGTCTTTTGTTAAAGTAAAAGACTTGGCTAAATTTTTAGTCAAACTTTGTAATAAAAAAAATTATGGAGTTTACAATATTGGTACAACAGGTGAAAGTTACCTCAAGCGAGTTAACAAATCTTTAAAAAGTAATAAAAAAAAGAAATTACTTATTCCCGATAATAACCTTTTAATTCATCTCCAGCATCAAGAGCTGGTTACTGATAAAATAAAACAGGTTTTTAATGAAGTATTTTTATAATAAAGGTATAGTCATGTCTTACAAAGAAATTAACGCTGCAGTTTTGGTGCGAAAAAAATCACCTCTTCATTTAAAAAAAATTAATTTTTTTGGACCTTTGAAAAAAGGCCAAGTCTTAGTAAAAATTTTATATTCAGGAATTTGTGGAAAGCAAATTGATGAAATTGATGGTGTTGGTGAGGTAGACAGGTATCTACCTCATTGCCTAGGGCATGAAGGTTCTGGTTTAGTATTGGATGTTGGAGCTGGTGTTAAAAAAATTAAAAAAGGTCAAAATGTTATTTTGCATTGGATAAAGGGTAAGGGAATAGATTCGAAAGTGCCTGAGTATTATGAAAAAAAAACATCCAAAAAAATTAACGCTGGATGGGTTACAACATTTAATGATTTTGCGGTAGTTTCAGAAAACAGATTAACTTCCATAAGTTCTAAAATTAATCTTAAAGAAGCCGCTTTGTTTGGTTGTGCAGTACCGACCGGAATCGGGACTATTCTGAATTATCAAAATTTTAACTCAAAAGATACCAAGGAAAATATAGCTATAGTTGGTTGTGGAGGTGTTGGTTTATTAATGATTCAAGCATTAAAAATAATTAACAAAAAAAATATAATTGCAATTGATATAAAAAACAGCGCTTTAAAATTAGCTAAAAAGTGTGGAGCAAAAGAAACACTATTAATGAAAAATCAAAATGACTTTCTTAAAAAAATATTAGAAATTACAAATAACAAAGGTGTGGATCATGTTTTTGTAAATACTGGAAATAAAAATGCCATTCACCAGTCTTTAAAAATTCTATCAAAAAAAGGTAGATTTGTACAAGTTGGTGTTCCACCATTAAAAATGTCTATAAAGATAAATTTGTTTGAAGTATTGCATGGAAAAAAAATAGGTGGTTGCATGGGTGGAAATACGATTCCCGATAAACATATGGAGCAATATATAAAATTATATCATCAAAAAAAAATTAAACTTAATATGATTTTGTCTAAAATTTTCCCATTCAAAAAAATTAATGAAGCCATTGAATATCATAGAAGAAGCCCAGGAAGAGTATTGTTAAGATTCTAAATATGAATATAAAAAATTTTATCAATTTATTTAGTTGCCATATATGAACAAAAAAGCAAATATATCAAATATAACTTCTTTAATACAATCGATAGTTAGCAAAAATAATTCAAAAAATTTAATTTTTTTAATAGCATTTATTTTTTTGGCAAGCTTACTAGAAGTAATTGCACTATTGTGTATTGCTCCAATTCTGAAATTAGCTACTGGTAATATGGAATCTGATGATAAGGCATCAGCAATATTAGAGAAAATTTTTCCTTTTGTCACAATGGACAATTCCTTAAATGTTTTTCTTCTCTTCTTTGTTTTGGCAATTGTTGCAAGTATATTATTAGTAATTTCAAATTTATTTGCTCAAAAAATAAAATACCAATATTGTGCAGAAGTTTTAAAAGAATCTGTGACGGATATTTTTAATTCAAGCTCAATTTTTTTTTCTCGTTCTCAGCAGGGAAAATTAATTAATTCCTTCACTAAAGAGCTTAATAACATGGGGGATAGCTTGGCCGCATTATCTAGAGCTGTCTCATATGTAATTCAGATTTGTTTCTATCTTTCTGCAATCTTCTTTCTATCTAGTGCTACAGCTATCTTAATTTTTTTTATTTTGGTAGTTGTATATTCCCCTCTTTTTTTAATCGGGACAATGAGTCGTAGATTAGGTAAGAAAAACACAGTTTCAAATAATAATTTTCTTACCTCTCTTCAAGAAAATTTTTATTTTTTCAAAAATATTATTTCTTATGGCATTCAAAAAAAAATAGTTTTTCAAATAGTTAACAAATTCGATACAGCAGCAAAAGCTGCTATTCAAAGCTATTTAGCAGATTTTACAATTTCTACTTTATTTATTCCATTAACAATTTTGGGAATATCAATCATATTTTATTTTAAATCTTATTTAGGTATTTCTTTAAGCGAAATATCTATAATAATTATTACGTTTTACAGAATGTCTTCGAGGCTAAATTTGGTAGCAAAGGAAAAAAATACCCTTGATAAATCTATTTTTGGCTTTAATCAAATCGACGAAATAAAAAAATTAGCCAAAAGCTTTTCACTAAAATTTCAAGGAATTTATGATTTTAATTTTAAAAATAAATTTATTATAAAAAATCTTTACCAAAAATTCGGAAATTCTAATATACTCAATGACGTAAACCTCGAGTTTGGAGCCAAAGAAATAATAGCCTTTATTGGAAAGTCAGGCTCTGGAAAAACATCTTTGGCAGATATTATTAGCGGTATTAATCAACCCTCAGCAGGTGTCATTCAAGTAGATGATAAAAATTTTTATGACTTTAATTACGATTCCTTAAGATCAAAAATATGCTATGTGTCACAAGAAAATATGCTTTTGAACTTATCTATCAAAGAAAATATTAAATTGTATGATCAAGAAATCTCAGATGAATCTATTATGAGGGCCTGTAAATTGGCAAATTGCGAGGAGTTCATTAACAAACTTCCAAACAAATATGAAACAAATGTTGGCGAAAGAGGCTCAAAGTTGTCTGCAGGACAAATTCAGAGATTATCACTGGCTAGAGCCATCGCAAGAAAACCAGAAATTTTAATTCTAGATGAGGTTACAAGCGCCCTAGACAATATTTCAGAAAAGCTAATATATGAAACTCTCATGAACTTAAAAAAAGAATGTACTGTCTTAATTATTGCTCACAGATTGTCATTCTTAAAAAAAGTAGATAAAATATTTATTTTTGAAAATGGTCAATTGGTAGACCAAGGCAATTACGATTATATGAGTAAAAAAAGCAATGCTTTTCAAAATCTTGTAAATAAATAATGCACATAATTAAAAGAAAAGTATTAAATCTTCTTAAAATTATTTTTGATCAATTTCTATTTTTAATCTCATTTTTTTTAATACTGTTAATAAAACTAATAAACGCTTTTAAAGTTATAAGATTTAATGTTATCGACAGAGGCAGAATAGGTGGCTTTTACCCAATTGAATTTTATCGTATAGAAAATAAAGATAAAAAAAATGATTGTATTGATATTTTTCTTACTGAGCAATTGACAAACAACTACAACAAGGAATGGTATAATTTTTGGAAATCTCAATTTAACATTTTTCACTTGGGACGCTTTTCTAATATTTTCTGCAAAACAAATGGAAAGTATTTTGGTAAAAAAAATATTATTCCATATGACAATTTTGATAAATTTCCGATTAAAGATAATTTGATCAAAACAATAAGCAAGAACTACGAATTGGACAAATTTAGTCTAACTGAAGAAATAGATAAGAAAGCAAAACCTTTTTTTAATAATAATAATTTAAAAAATGGCCATTTTATTTGTGTCCATAACAGAGATTCCGCTTTTTTAAATAAACACAGACCAGGCATAGACTGGAGTTACCATGACTATAGAGACTCATCTATTTTAAATTATCAAAAAACTATTAATCATTTCGACAAAAAAAAAATAAAAGTTGTTAGAATTGGTGAAACTGCTTTGGAAAAATTAGATTTAAAAAGTAAAAATATTTTAGATTATCCATTTATGCCAGAAAAAAATTCTGCAATAGATTTGTCATTACTGTATAATTGTAAATTTTCGGTCATATCTGAAACAGGGTTAAGCATTGTTCCCTTTGTTTTTAGAAAGCCAATTGTTTTTACAAATTGGATTTTATTAGATTCTATACATACGTATAAGGAGGGGGTTTTTATTTTAAAAAAAGTTTTTTCTCTTGAAAAAAATCGATATTTAAAATTTAGAGAAATAGTGATGGAAATTAAAAATACTGGTGACGGAGGCCTATATCAAAAAAAATTTAAATTTGAGGAGAATGATGGGGAGGATATTCTCAATGTTTGTATCGAAATGAACAGAAAAATAGATGGAAATTTAAAATATTCTGACATTGAAAATAATCTACAAAACAAATTTTGGAGTAATTTGGGAAGAACCTTTGAAAGAAACCAAGCATTTAGAATAGGTTCAGATTTTTTATTAAAAAACCAGCATTTAATTTAAATGAATTTTTTTTTTCGTGTTGATTATAATGATATTATAGGGTCGGGCCATCTCTTAAGAATAAGAAACCTGATAACAATAATTTTGCCAAATTGTAAAAAAAAAATCTATTTAATTTGCAGGTCTACTTTGTCGGAAAGAAAAAAAATAAAAGATCATTTTAAAAATTTAAACGTAAGGTTTGTTTTTTTAAATGTTAAATCAGAAATTGTTAAAAGTAATTATAAAACATGGCTAAGAGCCAGTGAAAAAGACGATTCAATTCAAACTTCAAAAATATGTAATCGTTACAGTGAATCTAATAAAGATTTAATTTTCATTGATCATTATGGTGTTTCGAACAAGTGGTTAAGTTTTTTTTCATCCAAAATTAAAACAGTTTTAATTGATGATTATATTAGGAATAAAATAAATTCCGATTTTGTAATTAATGGTAACCCTGACCTGAACAAAAATTTTTACAAAATAAAAAAATCTTCAATTTTATTAAGTGGACTTGATTTTGCCTTGTATAATCCAAAATACAAACCTAGTTATAATAAAAACTTAAACAAAATAAATATTGTAATTTTTTTCTCAAATTCTGATCTGAATAATTTTGGTTACAAAATATTAGATTTAATTTGTAAATACAAACATATATCTGTAACTTTAATTACAGGAATAAATAGTCCTGTTTTTAAAAATTATAAAAAAATTCAAAGCAGTAAAAATATAAAAATAATAAAGTTTGAAAAAAATTTTGAAAAGATTATAAAAAATACAACATTGTTCATAGGCAGTTGTGGTTCAACTTACATTAATAGAATTTACTACAATATCCCATCAATTGTCTTCAAGTTATCAGAAAATCAAGAGACTTTTTGCAACTTTGTAGAAGCTAATAAGCTGGGAATTTATCTAGGTTCAGAATTAAAATTTAAGAAAGAAGTGTTCTTAAATACATTTAGCAATTTAATTAAAAATAAAAAAAAATTAATAAATATTAGTGATAACTGCAAAGGAAAAATTGATTCATACTCGATTAATAGAATATTGGAGGCAGTTAATCCTTCAAATTTTAATATTGCTAAATTAAAACCCTTGTTAAAAAAAGACAAAAATATTCTCTATAAATGGGCAAACGATGAAGATACAGTTAAAAGCTCGTTGAGAAATAAAAAAATTACTTTTATTCAACATCAAAAATGGTTTAATAAAATTTACAATTCTAAAAATGTTAAAATTTATCTAATGCACTTAAAAAACTTACCTATTGGACAGATTAGATTTGATATATTTAAAAACAAAATTTTAGTGGATTATTCAATTGATAGATTCATTCGAGGCAAAGGGTACGGAAATTTAATAGTTAAAATGGGTATGAAAAAAATTGAAAAGTATAAAAATACAAAAATAATTGAAGCAGTAGTTAAAAAAAACAATTCAAAATCAAAAAAAATATTTGAAAATTTAGGATTTGCAAAAAAAGTTATCAATAATAAAATATTCAAATACACAAGTGTTTAAAATTAGAAAATATATTAAAGGCGACGAGTTATCAATTTTAAAACTTGATAGATTTGTTGAAACTCACAAATGGAATAGACGTAATCTTAAAAATTGGTTTTGGAAATATAAAGGGAAAAATTCTTCTGGAAAATCAAAAGTATATGTTTGTGAATATAAAAAAAAAATTATAGCTACATTTGCAACTATACCGTTGGAGTATATTTTTAACAAAAAAAAAGTTACTTTTTCAAATTCAATTGCCATGATTGTTCATCCAAAGTATCAAGACAAGGGAATAATAAAATATTTAGGTGATAAGCTTTTATCTGACACGCAAAGTTCTTCTAAATTAGTTTTTGGATATCCTAATGAAAGATCGTACAGGCTCCATAAAATTTTTTTTGATTATCAGGACTGCTTTAAACAAAAACTTTTTGAGCTTAATGTTAAAAGAAATCAACTAAAAAATGATTCAAATTTTATAAGTTTAAAAAAAATTAATAAATTCTCATCAGGTCATAGTAAAATATTCAAAAAAAATATTGCCAAGTTTAAAATTCAAAAAATTAGAGACTCAAGCTACTTAAACTGGAGGTATATAGATAGACCTGATACTGAATATCTTTGCCATAATGTATATCTCAAAAATAAATTTCTGGGTTATGTAATATTTAAATTATATCAGAACGAGAAAAATTTATATGGACACATAATAGATTTTTATTTAGATACTAAAAGTCAAAGTATCTATGACGAAACCATCATGGCATCTACTTATTTTTTAACAAAACTCAAGGTTGACTACGTATCCTGCTGGTGCAACGGAGATTTGTTATTTGCAAAATCTTTAAAAAAAATTAATTTTAAAGTAGTTTCTAGTAGGCCCTTTATTTGTAAAATTTTTGACAAAAAATATAAAAAAAAAATTACTCCCAAGGATTGGTTTTTTACAATGGGTGATTCATTGGAGGTTTATTAATGAAATTAGACCACATAGGTATTGTAGTGAAAAATTTAGAAAAAAGTAGAATGTATTATAAAAATTTTTTTAATTTTACCGCAGTCTCAAAAATAATAATCGAACCTGCTCACAAAGTGAAATTGCAATTTTTAGAGACAGGATTTAAAACAAAAGGTCCATTAATTGAACTTATTAGTCCTTTGGGAAAAAAATCAAAAGTTTATAATTTTTTAGAAAAAAATGGTGATTCATTCCATCATTTTGCTTATTTTGTAAATAATATCCTCAACAGCATAGCGGAACTACAAAAGAAAGGATCGGTAGTCATTTCTGATATAGTGCCAGGAGCAGGGCACAAAAAAACAAATACTATTTGGCTTTTAACACCTGATAGGTCAATTATAGAGTTAATAGAAAAAAAGAAAAAAATTTCATTTTTTAATCGGTTAACTTAATTCTTAGATGCAATTAGAGGCAAAAATAAAATTTTTAAAAAAAGTTAATAATTTTTCAGATATTATAAAAGTTAACTCTAAAAATTTTTCAAATGATATTTTTATATACGACGGAAATGTCAATATTAGCTATAAAACATTTGATTTATTGCTAGATAAGTGTTGTCATTTTTTTCAAGAATCTAATATTTCGAGTAAAGATGTTTTGAGTGTAGTTCTTGAAAATTCATTAGATTTCTTAATAATTTATTTTGCATCAATTAGGTTTGGTTCAATTGTAAATCCAATACCTTTGACTTCAGGTGTTGATGGAATAAAAAAAAATTTGGACATAATTAAACCTAAATTAATTTTTGCAAACGAAGATTTTTTAAAAAATTTTAACAATAATAAAATATTCGTTATTAAAAATAAAAATTTTTTTTACAAGTATTTAAAAAAAAAATACCCTGACAATACTCTAAAATTTAATAAAAAAAAAATTTTGGGAAAAAGTATTGCTTGTTATTATTTTTCATCTGGAACGACGGGTGAATCAAAAATTATAAAATATTCTAATCAATCAATGGTAAATGGACAATTATCACTATTAAAATCAAATTTTTCAAACATTGATAGACCCACGCACCTTTGTTTTTTACCATTTGGACATACATCAGTACTGCGCTATAGCATCAAGCATTGTATATGTTTGGGAGGGAAAATTGTAATAGAAAATTCTTATTGGAAAATAAAAAAAAGATTTTGGAAAATTGTTAAAGATTTAAGAATTAATTATTTTCAAACAGTACCAACAATATTAAAATCTATTTATCTAGCATACAATAAAAACATAATTTCAAAAACCAAATCCTTATGTTTTATTGGATGTGGCTCTGCCATTTTAGATAAATCCTTTCACGAAAATTTTCAAAGAAAATTTAAAATAAAAGTGTCGAATTTATATGGCCTATCAGAAACGGGAGCCACACATTTTGACAATCCTTCTGATAGAAGCAGGGTACCTGGTTCAATAGGAAAGCCCTTGGAGGGTGTAAAATGTAAAATTTTATACAAAAAAAAATTATTATACAAAAAAAATATTAAGGGAATTATGTTTATTAAAAGTAATTTTTTAATGTCAGGATATTTGAACGATAGAAAAAATTATTTATATAATGGTTTTTTTAAAACAGGTGATATTGGTAGGGTAGATAATAATGGCATTTTTCATTTTGAAGATAGAAATAAAGATATGATAATAAAAGGGGGTGTAAATATTTTACCGTCTGAGATTGAAAGGGCTATAATCAAGATTAACGGTGTAAAAGAGGTTGCTATCAAGGGTCAAAAACACCCTTTTTTTGGTGAAGATATAATTTGTCATGTCATTATCAACAAAAAAAAAACTAGTCTAAAAAAAATCTCTAGTTTTTGTATAACTAAGCTTGGAATTTTTAAGTCTCCATCGAAATTCATAATACATAATAAATTTCCGAAGACAGCTTCAGGCAAAGTAATCAAAAGAAATTTGTAGTAAGATAGGAAATGGTTTACAGAAATATCAATGAAAACTAAAATTTTAATTTTTGGTGCCGGGGCTATTGGCAGGGGTTTTTTAGCAAATAAATTTTCTAGTAAAAACTATGAATTAAGTTTCGTTGACAAAAACAAACAGCTAATAAAAAAATTAAATAACAAAAAATTTTTTTATTCAGCTTTAATAAATAAAAACAAATATAACTTAAAAAAAATTTTTCTAAAAAAAGCTTTCCATATTTCCGAGGAAATTAAAATCAATACTTACGATGTAATTTTTTGTTGTGTTGGACCAAATCAGTGTTATGAAATAGCAAGTAAATTTAAAAATGCAAAATTAGTTTTATCTTGCGAAAATGACAAATCTACAGTCGAAGGTATAAAAAATCTTTCTAACAATAAGAATGTTTTTTTTGCTATCCCCGACGTCATAACATCTAATACAGCTTCACCAAATTTGTTAAATAAAGATGACTTAACGATAGTAACTGAGAATGGTGAATTAATTTTAGAAAAAAATAATAAAGTTTCTTTTTTAAAAGAAGCAAAAAAAGTCTCAAAACGATCATTTGAAATGCATTGGTATTCCAAATTTTTTATTCACAATTCACCACACGCATTGCTTGCTTATCTTGGTTGGATAAAAAAATATAAGTATGTACACCAGGCAATGAAAAATAAAAATATTTCTAAAATTGTTAAAGGATCAATGAAAGAAATTACAAGCGCGCTTATTAAAACAAAAATGGTAAACAAAAAATTTGCCCTCATGTATATGCATAAAGAACTAAGTAGATTTTCTAATAAGTTGCTTTTTGATCCTATTAGCAGGGTTGCAAGAGAACCAATAAGAAAGTTATCTGCAGATAATAGAATTGTATTAAGTCTTCGATTATCACTCTTCAATTCTCAACCTCCAATTAACACTGCACTTGGTGTGAAGGCTGCTTTACAATATTTTGATAAAGATGATGATCAGTCTATTTATTTAAAAAATCTTAGAAGTAGTTTGAGCGAAAATGAAATTTTGAAAAAAATATCTGGCATTGAACTAGACGATCCTTTAAACAGTTTCTGTACATCGCAGAGACTAAATAAAATATTATGATAATTGATAATAGTTTTTTAAAAGTTGGCTTAGAAGCTTGCAATGAATCTGGAAAAATAATTTTATCTTACTATAAAAAATATACAAAATATTCCTACAAAAACAAATTTAATAGAGATTTAGTTAGTGAAGTAGACATAATTGTTGAAAATAAAATTAAATCAATCATAAAAAAAAAATTTCCTAAACATCAATTTGAAGGAGAAGAAACGGGTATTGAAAAAAGTAAATCAAAATATAAATGGATTATTGATCCAATTGACGGGACGGTAAACTATATTCACGGCATTCCAATGTTTGCAATTTCTTTAGCAATGCAAATCAACAAGGAAATTCAGTTGGGTATAATATTAAATCCGGTGACAAATGAGATCTATTTTGCTACCAAAAATAAAGGAGCTTTCTTGAATGGAGAAAGAATTTTTGTTTCGTCCAGAGATGAAATTAAAGAATCTTTATTTGTTGCAACATTCTCATCAGAAACTACAAAAAAAAAAACTAAGAAATATAAGGTTTTTGGAAAATTAAATGACATATCAAGAGGGTGTTTACGTATCGGCTCGGCATCTTTAGGTTTGGCATATTTAGCTTCTGGAAAAATTGAAGGATTGTGGGGTGGGAGACTTAAAAAATGGGATATAGCAGCAGGAATATGTATCGTTAAAGAAGCTGGGGGAAAAATATCAAATATAAAAGATAAAAAATTTAGTTTTGGTCAAAGTTTTGTTGCTACCAATGGCAAAGTACATAAAAAATTACTTAATCAATTGAAAGAATTATAAAAATGAAAACTGAAGCGTTAATTTATATCAATAAGGGTCAGCCCTTAAAAATAGAAAATATCGTATTGCCTAAGCCAAAGGGAGATGAAGTAATTGTCAAAATTGTAGCTACAGGAATATGCCATTCTCAATTGATTAATTTATCAAGGCAGCCAAGATCGCCAGAACTTTTAGGTCACGAGGCCACAGGAATATTGGTCGACAAAGGAAAGTTAGTAAGACATGTCCAAATTGGAGATAAAGTTTTAATTAGTTGGATGCCTGATTACTCAAATAAAAAAACAAAAAAAAACTATTTCAAACCTGTCGAAGTAATTTATAAGAATTCACCCCTACAAGCTTTTATTTTTACTTGGGCAAAAGATACTTTAATCAATTCACAATTCGTAACTAAGCTACCGAATGGAATAGATATGTACAATGCATCAGTTCTAGGATGTGCTGGGATAGCTGGTTATGGCACAGTATACAATACCGTTAATGTTAAGAAAAATCAGAGTGTTATCGTAATGGGTGCTGGAGGGCTTGGAGTTTTGGCAATAAATGCAGCAAAAAACCTAGGAGCAAAACCAATTATTGCTATTGATCTAGATCAAAAAAAATTAAAATATTCAAAAAAATTTGGTGCAGACTTTGCCATAAAGTACGATATTCATTTAGATAAAAAAATATCTAAAATTTTAAAAAATGGAGCAGATTATGTTTTTGATATGGTAGGGAAAAATACAACTTTGGAAAAATCTATTAACTTAACTAAAAGCTGCGTGCCTGGATCTTCTTCTGGTGGCTCAACTGTTATAGTGGGTTTTCCAAATGAAAAAATGTTACTTGATACGAAGAATATACTAATGTCAGAAAAAAAAATTATTGGTTCTAGGGGTGGAAGTTGTATTCCACAAAGAGATTTTAAAAATTTTTATAAAGATTGCAGGTCAGGGAAATTAAAGTTAAACGATGCTATTACTAAAACTTATCAATTAAGTGATATTAATAAAGCATTAAACGATTTATCAAAAGGAAAGATACTTGGTAGATCAATTATAAAAATAAAATGAGAAGATTAACAAAGTCAATAAAATCATATAATAAATCAAAAAACCTCTTGGCTGCTCCATCAACTTTTAGCAAGGGTATTGATCAGTTTGCTTATGGAATATCGCCATATATCTTGACAAGAGGAAAGGGAGCTTACGTTTGGGATATAGATAACAATAAATATATTGACACAATTATGTCTTTAGGTGCTGTGATTCTGGGGCATTCCAACGAACAATTTAACAACCACTTGATTAAACAATTAAAAAAAGGAACAACGCTATCCTTAACCACTGAATTAGAAATTGAACTTGCAGAGCTAATTGTAAAGCGCATACCCTGTGCTGAGATGGTTAGATTTGGTAAAAATGGTAATGACGCAACTACATTGGCCGTTAGGCTTGCTAGGCATGTAACAAAAAATAATAATATTTTATTCTGCGGGTATCATGGCTGGCAAGATTGGTATATTTCCAAAACATCAATGAACGGTGGAATACCAAATGAAATTTCAAATTATTCACATCGATTTGCTTATAATGATGTAGAAAGTTTAGAAAATTTGCTTATAAAATTTAAAGGGGACGTTGCTTGTATTATTTTAGAGCCAATATCCAAAGTAGAACCAATTTGCAGTGTAAAATGCAAACATTGTAAGATTAGCTGTGATGGTTTTTTAAAAAAAGTCAGATGGTTAGCTGACAAATACAAGGTGGTTTTAATATTTGATGAGGTTGTTACAGGATTTAGATGGTCTATTGGAGGATATCAAGAAGTTTGCGGCGTGACTCCTGATTTGGCATGTTTTTCAAAAGCAATCGCTAATGGTATGCCACTTTCGGTTCTGGCCGGAAAAAAAGACATAATGAAAAAATCTGATGAAATTTTTTATTCACTCACTTTTGCCGGAGAGACGTTAAGTCTTGCAGCTGCGATTTTTACAATTAAATTTCTGGAAAAAAATAATGTTTGTGAAAAAATTCAACAAAATGGATCTTTTCTTTTAAGTAAAATTAATAAACTAATAGATGATTTAAAGATGGGCAGTTATATCCAAACGCTTGGATTTCCTTCAAAAAATTTTTTTATTTTTAAGGATTGTAAAAATATATCAGCAGAAATTCTAAGAACTTATTTTGTTCAAGAATTGGCAAAAAATAGCATTTTAAGCGCAGGTTACCACATAATGAGCTATTCTCATGATGAAAAAATTTTAAATAGATTAATCGCAGTATATAAAAAAGTATTTATAAATATGAAAAATAGTTTAGAAAATAATTCTTTACAAAATAAAATTAAAATACCTAATCCCAAATTGTCTGCCGGAGCTATATTGTGAAAAATAAATGTTTAAATTGCAAAAGTGATAAATTCATTAAAATTTTCCATGCAAAAAAATTTCCTTTATTTTTTGGAGCTATTCCTAAAGAAGGATTGAATAAAATCAATTATTACCCTTTAACCATATCAAAATGTAAAAGGTGTAATTTAATTCAACAGGTTAATTTATTAGATCAGGATATTATAAATTCTATTTATACAGCTAGTTATTATAATTGCTCATCGACAGTTGTTAGCGGTTTATTAAAAAAAGAAAAAGTATTTTTTGTCGATTTTTTAAATGCAGGAAAGTTGAAGAGTGGAGAAATCTTGGAAGTTGCATGTTATGATGGTTATGTTTTAGATTTACTAAAAAATAAGGGTTGGGATGTCTATGGCTGCGATCCAAATCCAATGGTTAAATTCGCTCAAAAAAAATTTGGTTCTAATATTTTACCTGAAATGTTCGACAAAAAAAGTTTTGGCTCTAAAAAATTTGATATAATTCTTTTTAGAAATTTACTGGAGCATTTGTATGGTACCAACAAATTTTTAAAAGAAGTTAAGTCAAAATTAAAAAAAAATGGATCGATTTATATAGAGGTGCCAAATGTTTATAATATTTTAAATGGCTCTGTTTTTGGAAGTTTTTTTCATCAGCACATATCGTATTTTTCCATAGAGACTTTAAAATTTTTATTAAATCAAAATGGGTTTGATGTTGAAAGGTATTATGCTGGAGATTTTTTAATAGTCGAAGCAAAAGTTAAAAAAAATATAATTGACAAAAAAGTTAATAGTAGTCAAAAACTCAATCTCTATATTGGTGAATATAACAAAACTTACTTAAAATATGTAAAAAAGTTTTATTCTTTTTTTAATAATCCAAAAATTAATAAAATTTGTTTATTTGGAGCAAGTGCACAGTCTACCTCAATGATTAACCTTTTAAACAGCAGGCAAAAAGACAAAATAAAATTAATTATAGATAACGACTCAAATAAAATTGGCAAGTACATGATCGGAACAGATATTAAAATAAAATCCCCGCAAGAGATATCAAGCAAAGATTTTGATTGTGCTTTGGTTATGTCGTTCATGTACCATGAGGAAATGAAGGAAAATTTAAAAACAGTTGGATTTAAGGAAGCTAAAATACAAAGTTTGTATGACTAAAAAGGCTTTTGATGAGGAAATAATATTAAAAATTGCAAAAAAAATTTTTAAGAAAACAAAAAAATTAAATCTCGATTCTAATATAAAAAATATAACCGATTGGGATTCAATGAATCATATAATATTAATTATGGAAATTAATAAAAAATATAAAATTAGCATTTCCCTGGAAGAATCTGTGAAAATAAATTCTATAAAAAATATAGTTAAAGTTGTGAAAAAATATAAAAAATAGTGAAAAAAGAGATGAAAATATTAGACAAAGTAATTGGAGACAATCATCCAAGCTTTCTTATTGCGGAAATAGGATCAAATCATAATAGAGATAAAAAGGTAGTTTTTCAATTAATTGATGCAACAGCAAAAGCAGGGTTTGATGCGGTCAAATTTCAAATATATGACGCAGAAGAAGCATTTTCTAAAAATGAGATGACTACAGATGTGGGGTTGGAACATCTTTACGGAGTAAGGCCATGGTGGGAAATTGCCAGAGACAAAATATTAATGCCAAGAGATTGGTTTGAAGAAATGTTTGAATATGCTAGAAAAAAAAAATTAATACCCTTGTCAGCTATTCATAGAGCAGAGGATTGCAAATTTTTATTACAATATGGCTTGCCAGCAATTAAAATTGCATCAATTGATTTTACCTATTTTCAATTACTTGAAGATCTTTCAAAATTCAAATTACCCATGATTATTTCGAGTGGGATGGCAAATGAAACAGAAATAGACAATACAATTCAATTCTTTGAAAAACAAAAAAAAGAAGATATTGCACTACTTCATTGTAGTTCATGCTACCCTCCAAAAGAAGAGGAGCTAAACCTAAACAACATCATTAATTTTAAAAATAAATATAAGATACCAGTAGGATATTCAGATCATTACTCAGGAAAATTATCATCCGCTCTTGCAGTAGGTCTCGGAGCGAACATAATAGAAAAACATATAACTTTAGATAAAAAATTTCCAGGTCCAGACCACTCTTTTGCCATTGAACCCACAGAAATGATTGAAATGGTAAGAGATATTAGAAATATAGAAAAAATGAAGGGTAGTTTTAGTAGAAAATTATCACAAAATGAAATCAAAAATAAAAAAATGATAAGGCGAAGCGTTGTAGCAAAAGTTGACATCTGCATTAATGAGATAATAACTTTAAATAAAGTCAAGTTTGCTCGCCCAGGAACAGGAGTTCAAACATATGAGTTTGAAGAAATAAACAACAAAAAAGTTAAAAAAAAAATATGTGCTGAAACTGTGATCACGCACGACATGATTGAAAAATAGAAAATGAAATGTCCAGTCTGCAAAAGCTCAAAAATAAAAAAACTTTTTCTTAAAAAAAAATTTCCTTATTTTACATCTCCTTTGAATACGACAAAACTAGTAAAATTAGATCGGATATTAAAAAATAAAAAAAAAACTCAAGATTTAAAAGTGGTCTATTGCGATTCTTGCTCACATACTTTTCTTAAGAATATACCAGACACAAAAACCTTAAATGAGCTTTATAATAAATTTTACAATTATCCATCTCCATTAAAAAAAGGTTTTGAACCAACAAGAGACAACAAGTTTTTAAAAATTTTTAACGAACAAAAAAAAATGTTTAAAATCAAATCTACAGTTTTGGAGGTAGGTTGTTTTGATGGATATATATTAAGTAAAATAAAATCTTCCTTTAATGTTTTTGGTTGCGATCCTAGCCCAGGAGCTGTGATTGGAAGAAAGCAAGGCTTAAATATTGAAAGAAGTTTTTTTAATAAAGATACGTTTGGCAGAAAAACTTTTGACATAATTATTGCAAGACACATAATAGAACATATTTTTAATTTAGATGATTTTTTAAAAAACTTAACATCTAAACTTACAAAAAAAGGAAAACTGATTCTGGAAATGCCAAATATAAATTTTTTTTTAAAAAGTGGTCTGCCCTCAGTTTTTTCCTTGCAACATATCCAATATTTTAATCATAGTTCAATTGAAAAATTATTAGCTAATAATGGTTTTAAAATTCTAAAGCTCAAATATACGGATGATAATTTGATTATTTTTTCTCAAAAAAGTGAAAGAAAAATAAAAGCTAAATATAAAAAAAACTTAAGTTTTCATAAAACGTTTATAAATAAACAAAAACTAATTGAAAGAAAAGTTAGAACTTATTTTGCAAAAAATTCTATTAAAAAAAATGATATAGTTATTTGGGGCGCAGGAGGTTTTGGCGTAGGTTTTCTTAAATTCTTTAATATTAATTTAAATTTGATCAAGCATTTTGTTGATACTGATAGAAAAAAAAATAATTGTAATTATTATGGAATAAAAATAAAAATTCTTTCTCCAATATCTAAAAATATAAATTGTGCAAAAATTTTAATTATAACTTCAATGTATTCAAATGAAATTTTAAAAGATATATTAAAAAGAAAAATTAATATAAAAATAATAACTTTATTTCCAAAACTTAAATTTTATAATATTAAGATTAATTAAAAATTAAATTTAACAAATATTATTTATTAATTTTTTATCAAAATACGGTTTTATAAATGCAAAAAAAAATGTTAATTACAGGCGGAGCTGGGTTGTTGGGCACTTCGTTATCTGAATTTTATAAAAAAAAATATAGTGTAGTGCTGGGTCTGCATAAAAGTGACACAAATTTAAGGAACGTAAAAAAAATTTTTCTAAAGTTTAAAAATTTAAAAAACCTTGAAAAACAAATACAAAATCTTAATCCAGACATTGTTATTAATTGTATCGGGTTATCAAATATTGAAACTTGTGAACAAAATAAAAAAAAAGCCATTCAGTCGAATACAAAAATCCCCCTATCTATTAGTAATATATGCAAAAAGCTTAATATAAAATTTTATCACATATCAACTGATCATTTGTATGATGGAAATAAAAAAATTTACAAAGAAACCGATATTAATAAACCGTTAAATTTTTATGCAAAAACCAAATTAATAGCTGATAATAAAATTTTATTATCTAATAAAAATGCCTGCATTGTGCGCACAAATTTTTTTTCTAATGGAGTTAAGAAAAATATATCATTTTCTGATAAAATTATAAAAAATTTGAAAATAAATAAAAAAATTCATTTGTTCGATGATGTTTTCTTTAGTCCTATTTTTGTAACAGTTTTAGCTAAAATTTTAGAAAAAACATTTAATAAAAAATTTTCTGGAATATTTAATTTAGGCTCTCTTTCTCCAATTTCCAAATATGAATTTGGAATTTTAATAGCAAAAACTTTTAACTTTAATAAAGACTTGATTAAACCAATATCACTTACTTCAAAAAAATTGGTAACTAGACCAATGAACATGTCCCTAGACTCTTCTAAAATTTTAAAAAAAATTAATTGTAAAATTCCATCAATTGATAGAATGATTTTGGAATTAAAAGAAGATTATCAAAATAAAAACTTTAAAAAATTACCATATGGCATGCACAACATTAACGACAATGACATTTTGTCCGTGATTAAAACTTTACGTAGCGGACACCTAACTCAAGGACCGCAAGTATCTGAACTAGAAAAAAAAATTACAAAGTATGTTAAATGTAAGTATGCAGTCGCAGTTTCAAGCTGCACCGCTGGTATGCATATTGCTCTTAAGTCTTTAGAAATAAAAGAAAACTCTAAAGTTTTATTACCACCAATAACTTTTGTCTCTACAGCTAACGTCATATTAATGAATGGTTTAAGGCCCCAATTTGTTGATATAAATCCTATAAATGCAAATATAAATACGCTGAAAGCGATTGAACTCTTAGATAATGATAATAAAAATATTAAGGCTATAATGCCCGTTCATTTTGCTGGTTATCCATGTGACTTAAAGCCATTCCAATCATATAGAAAAAAAATTAAAATTGTAGAAGATGCAGCTCATGCGTTGGGATCAAAATATTCTTGCGGTAGCATGGTAGGATCATGCAAATATTCCGACTTATCCGTTTTTTCTTTGCATCCTGTCAAAACAATAGCTGCTGGAGAGGGAGGTGTCATTACCACAAATAGTTATGAGATTTATAAAAGACTATTAAGACTAAGGAGTCATGGAATTAACAAAGCTGATGATAAATTTTTAAATAGAAAAAATTCCCATACAAATACTAAAATTAACCAATGGTATTATGAAATGAGAGATATGGGTTTTCATTATAGACTAACTGATATTCAATGTAGCTTGGCAATTTCCCAATTAAGAAGGATAAATATTTTTTTAAAAAAAAGACAAAAAATTGCTAATTATTATAATAAAAAATTAATCGGTCTAAATAATGTAAAAATTTTAGACCCCAAGCCAAACAATCTAAGTAGTAACCATTTGTATATTTTGCAACTAGATTTTAAAAAATTAAAAATTTCAAGACATGAGCTTATTGATAAATTAAAAAAAAAAGGAATAGTGACACAGGTTCATTATATACCTGTTACTATGCACCCTTATTATCAAAGATTAGGCTATAGAACTAAATCTACCCCAGAGGCTATAAAATATTATGAACAAACGTTGAGCATACCGATATTTTATGATCTCACGGAGTATCAACAAAATTATGTTATATCTTCTATAAAAAAAATATTAAATTATGCTATTAATAAATAAAAAATTAATAATAGGCTCTGCACAGTTTATTAAAAATTATGGAGATGGGAAAAAAAATAATAAAGATTTATTATCAATGTTTAAAGACTTACGAAATTATAAAAACATTTTTTTTGACACTTCTCCAAAATACAATTCTGCTGAAAAATTTATTGGAAAAAATTTTAACAAAGCCAAAGTGGGATCAAAACTACCCTCAATGAAAAATATACCGATTAAAAATATTGAAAAATTTATTCTATCCACTTTAAGCAAAACCCTAAAAAAATTAAATAGAAATTATTTAGATTATTACCTAGTTCACGATGAGTTAGATTTAATTTCGAAAAAAAAAGACTTGATTTTCAAAACCTTAAAAGCAATAAAAAAAAAAAAAATTATTAAAAAAATTGGAGTATCGATTTATAGTTACCCAAACTTAAAAAATATTATTAAAAATTTTAATATTGATATAGCTCAGGTTCCATTCAATTTATTCGACAGAAGACTGCTATTTTTTTACAAGTCAAACATCAAGTATACTAAAAAAATCAAGTTTCATGTCAGATCTGTTTATCTGCAAGGTCTATTATTGAATGAAAATAGAGATTTAAAAAAGTATGAACTTAATTGTTATAAGCCAGTTTTTAAAAAATTCGATGATTGGAGTGAAAAAAATGCAACTTTAAAGATAGAAGCATGCTTGGGGTTTGTTAAAAAATTTGATTTTATTGACAAATTTATTATTGGTTTTGAAAACATTAATCAACTCGATTCAGCAAATAAATATTTTTCTAAATCTAAACTTAAATTTCCTAAACACATATTCTCAAACGAAAAAAAATTAATCAACCCATCTTTTTGGAAAAATGAATAAAGTAATAGCAATTGTTCAAGCCCGCTCAGAATCGTTAAGACTCCCAGGTAAAGTAATGCGCAAAATAAACAATAATGAAATAATAAAAATAATATTCAAAAGATTGTCAAAATCTAAAAAAATAAATAAGATTATTTTAGCGACTACAAAAGATAAATCCGATGATGATATTTCAATTTTAATTAAAAAACTTGGTTTTGAAGTGCACAGAGGGTCAAAGAATAACGTTCTTTCTAGGTATTATCAAATAGCAAAAAAATACCCTTCAGACCATATTGTTAGAATCACAGGTGATTGTCCATTAGTAGACCCAAAAATAGTTGACAGAGTTTTGGAGCAAGCCCAGAAATTAAAAGTAGATTATTGTTCTAATGTTATAAAACAATCATTTCCCGATGGGCTCGATGTTGAAGTATTTACCCCAAATATATTAACCAAAGCATATAAAGAAGCTAAAACAAAATTTGACAAGGAGCATGTAACCCCATTCATGATAAGAAATAAAAAAATAAAAAAATTAAATATAAAATCAGAAATAAACAATTCAAAATATAGACTATGTCTAGATGAGGAAAAGGATTATGAATTAATAAGTATAATTTTTGATAAGTTTAAGCCTAACATTCACTTTGACTATATTAAAATAATAAATTTTTTAAAAAAAAATAAAAATCTAGAAAGGATTAACTCTCATTTAAAATCAAACGAGGGATCTGTTTTGAATGAAGGTCAAAAACTATGGAGATTTGCCAAGAGTATTATTCCAGGTGGTACTATGCTGTTATCAAAAAATCCAGACAGATTTCTTCCCGACTTGTGGCCTGCATATTTTAGTAAGGCTCGTGGATGTCAAATTTGGGACCTGGAAGGAAAAAAATATTTCGATTTATCTAGTATGGGTGTAGGCACTAATGTTCTTGGTTATGCTAATCAAAAAATAGATAAAAAAGTAAAGAAAAATATAGAAAATGGAAATTTATGTACATTAATATGCCCTGAGGAAGTTGAGCTGTCTAAAAAATTAATTGAAATTCACCCATGGTTTCAAATGGTTAAGCTTGCTAGGACCGGAGGAGAGGCAAATGCTATTGCTGTACGAATAGCCAGAAATTTTACTGGTGGTGATAAAATTGCAATATGCGGATATCATGGATGGCACGACTGGTATATTTCTGCCAATTTAAAAAAAAATAGTTTAGACCAACATCTTTTGAAAGGCTTGAATGCCTCTGGGGTACCTAAAAAATTAAAAAATACGGTTTACCCATTTAAATATAATGACTACAAAAAATTAGAATTAATTGTTAAAAAAAATAAAATAAAAATTATCAAAATGGAAGTAATAAGAAATCAAGAACCAAAAAATAACTTTTTAAAAAAAGTTAGGAAGTTAGCAGATAAATTTAAAATAATTTTAATATTTGATGAGTGTACTACCGGATTCAGAGAAACGTTTGGTGGGATACATATTAAGTACAAGGTAATTCCTGATATGGCTATTTTTGGAAAAACTCTTGGTAATGGATATGCAATAACTGCAGTTTTGGGAAAAAGAGAAATCATGCAAAAAGCCGAAGACACTTTTATTAGTAGCACTTTTTGGACAGAAAGGATTGGACCAACCGCAGCAATTGCTACATTGCATGAAATGAAAAAAGAAAAATCATGGGAAATAATTACTCAAAAAGGAAAAAAATTTAAAAAGATATGGGCCCAGCTATCGAAAAAATATAAGCTTCCCATTTATATATATGGATTAGATTCGTTATGTAAATTTGATTTTAAACTTAAAATAAATGAAAAGTATAAGCTGCTAATAACAAGCGAAATGTTAAAAAAAGGTTTCTTGGCCACTAATTCAATATATGTTTCAACTTCTCATAGTGACAATATAATTAATAAGTATAAAAAGGCGTTAGATAGTATTTTTAGAGTGATCAATAAATGCGAAAAAAAAACTATCAATATCGACGATATATTAAAAGTGAAAGAGCCAATAAAAGATTTTCAAAGGTTAAATTAATATGAAAAAGATTCTTGTAATTGCAGCCCATCCAGATGACGAAGTTCTAGGGTGCGGAGGTACTATGGCAAGGCTTTCGCAAAAAGGATCTGTAGTAAATATTTTAATAGTTGCCGAGGGGATTACATCTAGAGACAAAGAGAGAAATGTAAAAAAAAGATCAAAAGATATACTAAAGTTAAGAAATGCTGCCAGATCTTCAGCAAAAGTTTTAGGAGCCAAAAGTATTAATTTTTTAGATCATCCAGATAACAGACTAGACACGGTTCCTCTTTTAGACATTGTTAAAGATATAGAGAGCTTCATTAAAAAATTTAAACCAGATGTAGTTTTTACCCACTCAGAAAATGATATGAATATTGATCATTCAATTGTAAATAGGGCTACAGTAACAGCATGCAGGCCGTTACCAAATTCAATAGTTAAAAAAATATATGCTTTTGAAGTCCTATCTTCTACCGAATATAATCCTTATTCAAAATTTCAACCAAATTATTTTGTAAATATAGAAAAATTTATAAATAAAAAAATTATTGCTTTAAAAAAATATAAGTCAGAAATGAGACAATCACCACATCCTAGGTCTATCAAAATAAGTAAAGACTTAGCTTCATTAAGAGGCTCAGCAGTGGGTTTAAAATATGCAGAAGCCTTTAGACTATTAAGAGAAATTTTTTAACCCAAAAGTGAAAAAAAACAAAGAAATTTCAAAATATGTTATTGGATATAATAATTTAAAAAAAAAAAAATCTTTAGATAAAATATCCCTAATTCAAGAAAAGTTATCAAAAAAATCTAAATTTGTTAAAGATAATTTTACCAATAAATATTTTTTTGTAGAAAAAAAAGATTTTAATAATACGTTTGTAAATATTTTTTTATCAAAAGTTGGCATTAATAAGTTAAGAAATGTTTTAATAGCATATAATTCATCGTCTTCTGAAAAAGTGAGTTGTGCGATGCCAGAAGAATGGGTAAAAATTTTTTTATCAGAAGGATACAGGGTTAATATCTTAATTTCAAAACTTAAGTTTTTAAATCTTATTTTAAAACATTTAATGATCGGTATATATTATATTATTAAAATTAATATATTAATTTTAATAAATTTCTTTAATGATGATTTGATTAATTTTTCTTATTTTAATAACTGTTCTATTTATAATTTTCCAAGAGATGGAAGCAGCTCAAAATATAACCTATTTAACTTTTGTAAATTAAATTTATTAAAAGATAATATTGTGAATTTTCTTTACAGTAATAATAACAAGCAAAAGGAGAAATTCTATTATAAAAAATCTGAATTTAATTTTAATAATTATCCTTTTAAAATCAAATTAAGTTTAAAAGAATACTTTTTCTTCTTATATAAATTGTCAATAATTTTTTTTTTAACACTATATTCTTTAATATTAGGTAATTGGTGGAATGTAATCATGCTTCCAGAGCAGCCATTAAAGCTGTTGGCTGAAATAAAGAAAAGCAAAAACCTTCCAAATGATGTCATTTTTAACTTATCTGATCTCTATTATCGTCCATTGTGGACATATATCCTTGAAAATAGAAAGAGCAAAGTTTTTATGATTTGGTACTCAACTAACAATCAGGCAAATTATAAAAAAAAAATAAAGGAAAAGTTTTTTTATGATTGGATTAACATTAATTGGCCAATAAATGTCGTGTGGAATCAGGCACAAAAAATTTGGTTAGAAAATTATATAGGATCTAAAAAAATGAAAATTATATACTTTGGTTATGTATGGTTAAATGACTATAAAATGACATTAAAATTTCCTAAAAATCAAAAATATCTTTCTGTATTTACAGTCAACCCATACAGATTGTCAAAATTTTCAATGTCTAATGAGGACGAGTTTGAACTATTGAAATGCGAAAATTCTATTAATTTTATGAAACATATTATAGATTTATCTAAAAAAAATAATTTTAAAATTATTTTAAAAAATAAAAGAGAAATACTAAACACACATCATCCTAAATATATTAAATTTTTAAAAAATAATGAAAAAAACCTTATGATTATAAATGAAAATATATCGCCAATAAAAATTTTAGAAAAATCCTTTGGATCAATAAACTTTCCTTTTACTTCTACAGCTTATTTATCTCAAAACATGAATTTACCTACCTGTTATTATGATGTAACAGGTTTGGTAAGCAATTTTTCATTTGATAAAAAAATCAAACTCTTAAAATCAAAGAAGGAATTGCAAGTGTGGGTATCTAAATATATATGATTATTGCCTTAATCCCATGTAGATTAGAATCTAAAAGGTTGTACAAAAAAGCTTTGTTAAGACTAGAGGGCATTCCTATCATTACTCATGTTCTTAAAAGATCATTGTTGTGCAAACATTTAGATAAAGTCGTTGTTTGCACAGATAACAACCAAATTATTGCTGAAGTAAAAAAAAATAAAGGATTGTACTTTAGATCTAAAAAAAAACACGAAAATGGAACCGAAAGAATTGCTGAATTTCCTATAAATAAAAAAATAAAATTCATTATAGATATTCAGGCAGATGAACCTTTGTTTAACCCCAAAAGTATTAAAGAATTAATAACTTTTCATAAGAAGCATGATCATTATGATATAGTGGTACCTAGTATTAAGCTAAACAAGGGAAATAATAAAAATGAAGTAAAAATTATTTCAAATGAGCAAGGAGATGTTTTGTATTTAACAAGGTCAGAATCCCCCTTTGGATTTAAATCAAAAGTTCCTTATTTTCAAAAACATCTTTCAATAATATCTTTTAAGCCAAAGGCATTAAAAAGATTTTCTAAATTAAATAAATCAAAACTGGAACAAATAGAAGGAATTGAGCTATTGAGAGCATTAGAAAATGATTTTAAAATCGGCACATTTCTTAGCAAACACACAAGTCAGGCAGTAGACGTTAAAAATGATTACTTAAAAGCAAAAAGAATCATGAAAAAAGATAAAATAAAAAAACTATATATTTGATCATGCAAAAAAAAACTTTTATTTTTGATTTGGACGGAGTTTTAATTGATTCAAAAAAAAATATGGAATTATCTTGGAGTCATGTAAGTGATAAATATTTTTTAAAAATAGAATTTAAAAATTATTTTAAATATTTGGGACTTCCTTTTTATGATATTTTAAAAAAACTTAGAATAGAAAAAAAGTTATTTAAAAAAATAGATCAAGATTATAAAAATTTTTCGAGAGCAAACATAAATAAAATTAAACTATACAAAGACGTTGTGCCTGTCTTGAAATTCTTAAGTAAGAATTGTTTAATAGCTATTGTAACCTCTAAAGATAAGAAAAGAGCAGTAGAAATATTAAAAAAATTTAATTTACCATTTAAAATTATTGAATGCCCTTCTAAAAAAAAAAAAGGAAAGCCAGATCCTACTTTAATTAAAATAGCTTTAAAAAAACTAAAATCAAATATTGAAAACTCTTATTATGTCGGAGATATGGAGGTAGATTTTAAAGCGTCCAAAAACGCAAAAATTAAATTTATTTTCTCAAAGTATGGTTATTCTGAATATAAAAAAAAATATCTTTTACAAATCAATAAATTTAAAGATCTGTTAAAAATTTATAAGCTAAAATAATGCTTATAAAAAAGAAAATTTAAAATAAATTAAATATTATTTAAAATATTTACCATTGAATGAAAAAAAAAATTTATTATAAAAATCTTGTTTTTAGCAAATTGAATGTTTTTGATATTAGCTTAGGCTATCTTAATTGGTTTAAAAAAAAAGAAAGAACAAAATTTATAATCAAAAAACCAAATTCATTAATACAATTGAATAATTTTGTTAAAAAATGCAATAACGATAAAGAAGTATTGTTAGTGGGAGTATTTGATAAAATGAAAAATCATTTAGGCAATGTTAAGTTTGATGAATTTGATTATAAAAAAAAATCCTGTACTCTTGGAATATTAACTGGAGAAAAAAAATATTTAATTAAAAATAATACAAAAGATATTCTTTTAGGCTCTATAAAATTTTTAAAATTATATAAAAAATTTAGTACGTGCAATTTGGGAGTAAATAAGTTGAATGCAAAAGCTAGAAAAATTTTTTTTAAATCCGGTTTTAGATTAAAAAATACGTCGATAACTAGAGTAATAACAATGAGCCTTAAGTTATAAATACAAATTTTATCTAACTAGAAAAAATTTAAGATAATGGACAAAAAAAATTATAATAGAATTCTGAAATTAACTAAATTTTTTTTTATTTTTTTAATTAAAAAAAAAAATAGTTTAATTAAATATAGCAATTTTTTTTATATACTAAATACACACCCCCTCAATTTAGAAAAATATTTTATTTTTAAAAGTGAAAAATATAATTACATATTTTTTTTTAAATTACTTATAGAATGCTTCAAAAATATTATTTTTGTTTTTTCTAGATTTTTCTATAAAAATTACTTTCATTCAGTCAATTTTAATAATAATGTTGATATTATTTTTTTCTCCCATTTAGTAAATTCAAGCCATTTAAATAATACCAAGGATTTTTACTTTGGAAATTTGCCTAAATTGTTGAGTAAAAATTCTATTACAGTTTTGAATAATGAAACTGAATTAGCAAATTTTCAATTAATAAAAAAATATAAAAACAAAAAAAGTATTATTGTGCTCTCAAAATATGTTGGGTTTGTAGATGAGTTAATTATTTTACGATTAGTTTTTATGAGTATTTTTAATTTGCTGGCTCAAAGAAAAAATTTTAAAAGCAAAGAAAAAAATATAGTTTTTAAAAATTTAATTTTAAATCTTTTAAATCAAAACACATTTAAAAATATTAGATTATCATTTCAAATTAAAAAAATTTTACAAATTCACTCACCTAATAAAGTTTTATTTACATTTGAGGGGCATTGTTATGAAAGAATTATAATTGACACGGTAAAGTCTTTTAATAAAAACATTGAATGTATTGCTTATCAACACTCTATAATTTTTCCAAATCAACCATCTTTATTAATTCCAAATGATATTTCTATTCAACCAGATAAAATTTTAACCTCAGGTCCTAAGGGTAAAAACATTCTAAAAAGTACCTATAAAAAATCAAAAATTAATATAATTGGAAATCCAAGACACGAGAAAAAATTGATAAATCCTAATAGAAAAAAAAATATTTGTTTACTAATACCAGATGGGACAATAGATGAAACAAAAAAAATGATAGAATTAATACCTAAAAATAATTATTTAAAAAATTCTAATATAGAGTTCTTAGTAAGGTTTCATCCAGGTGTAAGTGATTATTTCTTGAATAATAATAATTCAAATATTAAATTTTCAAAAAACACATTATTAGAAGATCTGAAAAAATGTTCCTGGGCGGTATATAGGGGTTCAGGAGCTATAGTTCATTGCTTGGCTCATGGAATAAGACCAATTTATTATTCTTACAAAAAAAATGATTTATCAATAGATCCAATATATGAATTAAAAGGTTTTAAAAAAAAGATATACAATTTTAAAGATTTAAATAAAATTATAAAAGCTGATATAAAAAAAAATTTTTTTCACAATCAAAAATCTTATATATTAGAATATTCAAGTAAATCTAATCTCTATTTTTCAAAAATTAATTATACTTTTGCAAAAAAACTAATTTTACTATAAATAATTAATTTTATGGTCATTAACCAATTATATAAAAATTTAGATAAGTACAAAAAAACTTTTTTTCATGCAGAGCCATTCCCTCATTTGGTTCTGGACGAATTCATTGACCCTTCTTTATTTGCTGATTTAACGAAAATTTTAAAAACTTCCGAAATAGTCCTGGGAAAACATTTTAATAGTGCTGTAGAAATGAATAAAGGTATCAGTCTTAATACCAAACTGCCGGAAAAATTAAAAGAAATTATTAACTACCTTAATTCAGAAAATTGGGTAGAAAATTTATCAAAACTTACAGAAATACATGATATTTTTCCAGTTACCTCTACCAATAAACATTTAGCCAATTATCATGAAATGAGAGAATCTGGAAATTTAGCTCCACATGTAGATCATTCTCATGAACCAACACTAGGGAAGCCCCATGTCTTAAATATAATTATATACCTAAGTGAGGATTGGAATTCTAATTTTGGAGGAAATACTCTTTTATATGATGCGAAGGGAAAAGAAATTAAACTTAAAATTCCTTACAAGAAAAACAGGGCTGTTATTTTTTTACATACACCATACAGTTTTCATGGTGTCGAAGAAATAAGCAATAATGTGAAGACAGTAAGAAAGACTATTTACGTAGACTATTACAGCAATTCTTCAAAACCTTTCAATAACATAAAATTAAATTTTTCAAAAAAATGGTTTAAACATGGTACTACTTTTGTTTTTCCAAGTAAGCTTGATTATCTAAAACCAAAAAACTTAATTTATACCAAAACTCTAATTAAGTATAAAATCTTTGAGTTATTTAGCAGATTTACCTAATTTTTTTTTGATTATTTTTATACCCGTATTGTAAGAGTTAAATTTCAGTATTTCATTAGGTTTGAGTATAATTTTAAAAACATTCTCTAACTCAGATATTAATCTTAAATGTGTTAATGAATCCCATTTCTCAGTATTCTCAGTATTGGCTAATTTAACCTTGTTAATATCCTTTATTTTGAGGATTTTTTTTAATATTAGATTATAGTTTGTAACAAGAGACATAAGATGAAAAATTCTTTTATACACTATTTCCAGAAAAATAAAAATAATATTGCTATTATTAATGGAAACGAAAGTATTAGTTACTCAGATCTTATAGAATTTAAAAACATACATTTTAAATGTAAGCAAAAAGTATTTTTATTATTTTCTTTAGATTACTTTGAAACAATTTTTTTATACTCTGCGCTATTGATTTCAGACAATATAATCATACTGGTAGATTTCATTAAAGATAAAAAATACATAGATCTGTTAATAAAAAAGTACAAACCAAACTACGTTCTTTTACCCAAGAGTAATATTAATAAACTAAACTATAAAGAAAAAAAAATTTTCTCCTTAAAAAAAACCAGTCTTTTCAGATTAGATACAAATAATAACATTTCTTATAATTCGAAAAATAAACTATTATTAAGTACATCAGGAACAACGGGCAGTCCTAAAATGGTTAGGCTATCAGAACAAAATCTATTTTCAAATTCAGAATCTATCTGTTCGTATTTAAAAATTAACAAAAGTAATTCCTGCACAACAACATTACCACCTAGTTATTCTTACGCAATATCTATTATTAATTCGCACCTTTTGAAGGGAGCTAAAATATTCATTAATAATTTCAATATAGTTAATCCTAAATTTTGGAAATTTGTAGAAATAAATAAAATAACCTCTTTATCTTTTGTACCTGATCAGTTTGAGATTCTTGCTAATTATAATTTTTTTAATAAAAAAATAAAAACAGTTAAATACATGACTAGTGCAGGAGGAAGATTAAAGGAAAATGTTATAGGATATTTAAAAGAATACTCTAAAAAAAACTCTCTTCTATTTTATGTTATGTACGGGCAGACAGAAGCAAGTCCTCGTATTTCTTATTATTTATTAAATAAAATAAATTTAGAAAGTAATTGCATTGGTAAACCAATAAAAAATGGAAAATTAAGAATTTTAGGTAAAAATCGAATAGGGGAAATTGTATATTCTGGCCCTAATATTTGCTTAGGTTATGCAAAAAACTATTTAGATTTAATTAAAAATACTAAAAAAATATCCTTTCTTAGAACCGGTGATATTGGATACAAGGATTCGAAAGGATATTTTTACGTAGTAGCAAGAAAAAAAAGAATTGCAAAAGTTAATGGTCTTAGAATCGATCTTGACCACATTGAGGAGATATTCAAAAAAAAAAAAATCAATGTAAATTGCTATTTGATTGACGAAAAAATTAATGTCTATATTAATGTTTTAAAAAATAGAAGGATTGTCAGATCGTATTTTTATAACATTTTAAATTTTACAAATAATCAATTTTTAATTAAGAAAAAAAAAGAAACAACACGAAGAAAAAAATAGAAATTTGAAAAATATATTAAAGTTATTTAAAGAAATTATTAAAGGCCTAGGAAAAAAAGATATTCTTGATACAAGAATTGCACCTAATTCAAATCAGTATTATTCTTATTTTAGTAAAATTTTTTTTAATAATAGTATTTTATCAAAACTAAAAGCAGATGAAAATTCACTAGTATTAGGATCGTGTTTTAGTTTAAGAATTTCTGATTTTTTAAATAAAAATTTTAAAACAAAAATTTACGAACAAAATAAACCTAATCTGAAGGTTAATTGGGGAAGAGTTTACAGTATTAAAAATATTGAGCAAATTATTCAATATTCTGTATATAAAAAAAAAATAATTTGTGAAGAAAGCAAAAATATTTTTTTTGATCCGCTAAGAGAAGATACTATTTCAATTTCTAGTGATCGTCAAAAATTAAAAGAATCTATATTAAATCATAGAGTGCAAAGCTTGAAGTCTTTTAAAAAAGCATCATCCATAATTTTAGTTTTGGGAACTAACGAAATTTGGTATGATAAACTAAATAAGTGTTATTGGGGAACGAAGCCATCATCATTTATCATTCATAGAAAACCAAATAGATTTGTATTTAAAAAAATTACTTATAAAGAGATGTATTTGAGCTTAACTAATTCTATTAAATTGTTAAAAAAAATTAATCCTTCTGTTAAAATTATACTTACTTTGGGTGTTGTTCCACCAGAGGCAACGTATCTTGGGCAATCAATTTTAGAAAATTTTTTTTTAAGTCAGGGTGAAATAAGAAATGTTGTAAATAAAATTATTATTAGAAAAAATAAAAATGTAACTTACTTTCCTTTGTTTGAATATTTATTTTTTAGAAATCCTTTTGTTTTTAAGGCTGATAATCGCCATATTAATGAATATTATGTTAAAAAAGTTCTTAATTTGCTTTTTAGAAAATAGAAAATAAATTGGATTTTTTGCCAAAATGTTTAAAAGTAATATAAAAAATTATACTCTATGTTAAAAAATAAAATAATCACAATAACTGGCGGAACTGGATCGTTCGGAAAAAAAATAATACCAGAGCTTTTGAAGACATACAAACCTAAAGAAATTAGAGTTTTTTCAAGAGATGAAATGAAGCAATGGCATTTACAGGAGAAGTACACAAAACAAAAAAAGATTAAGTTTATTATTGGTGATGTAAGAGATTCAGAGTCATTAAGAAGATCTATAAAAGGATCTGATTACGTTATCCATGCAGCAGCAACAAAAATTGTGCCAACTGCAGAATACAATCCAAGTGAATGTATTAAAACTAATGTGTTTGGAGCAATGAATGTAATTAACGAATGCATAAGCAGTAAGGTTAAGAAGGTAATTGCCTTATCAACCGACAAGGCTTGCAATCCTATAAATCTTTATGGAGCAACAAAATTGTGTTCAGACAAACTTTTTGTAGCAGCAAATTTTCTAGAAAATAATATCAATACTAAATTTTCAGTTGTCAGATATGGAAACGTTATGGGATCCAGAGGATCTGTTATTCCATTTTTTTTAAATCAAAAAAAAACAGGATCTTTTACGATAACTGATAAAAAAATGACAAGATTTATGATTACCTTAAAAGAGGCTACTGATTTAGTTAAATACGTTTTTTCTGATATGAGCGGAGGAGAAATATACATTTCTAAAATACCATCAATGAAAATACTTGATATTGCTACTGCAATACAATCTAACAATAAAATAAAAATAACAGGTGTAAGACCTGGTGAAAAAATGCATGAAGTAATGATTTCTAAAGAAGATTCTTTTTATACATACGAATATAAAAAATACTATAAAATATTACCATCATTAAATAGTACATATAAAAAGAAATCTTATATTAAGAATGGTAATAAAGTTCAAAAAAATTTTGAATACAGTTCTGACACTAACACTAGGTGGATGACAAAAAAAAACTTAGATAAATGGTTAAGTGATTACATTAAATCTGAAGATTATAATAAAATATAAATTAATCCTGCACTACCATTAATTTAAAATAAATATTTATAATCATGAACATTAAACGATTTTTTTTAAAGACTTGTAGATGAATTTTTCCTCAAAAAATATTGACGTAGTAATACCAACTTTATGCGGAAAAAAACTATACAAAACAATAAAAAGTCTTAGTCTAGGAAGCCTAAAACCAAGAAAAATTATTTGTGTTTATTACTATAAATTTAATTTCTCTATATTTAAAAAACATTTTAAAAATATTTATTTTATAAAATCGAATGTAAGAAATCAAGTTCAGCAAAGAATAGAAGGTTTTAGACACGTTAAGTCAAATTATATTTTGCAACTAGATGATGATATTATTTTCGAAAAAAATACTCTTCTAAATTTAATGAAAAATAAAATTAAATTAGGAAAAAAATCATTAGTCGGCCCTGTTTATTTAGACTTAAATAAGAAATCTATTCACAATGCCGAAAGTAATAAAAAGGTTTTAACTAATATTTACAAATACTTTATTTGTGGAGCGCTTTATGGAATTAATAAAATTGGAACCATAACATCTTTAGGTTTGGCTTATGGGGTGAATGCTAATATTAAAAAAAAAATAGTTAGATGTCAGTGGTTACCAGGAGGGTGTATTCTATTCTCCAAAAATTTATTAAAAAACAGTTTTGATAAGTTTATTTTTGATAAAAAATCTTTTTGTGAAGATATTTTTTTTTCAATACAAAGAACAAAAATTAAATTTAAACATTTTACTATAACTAATTCTTTAGTTTATACAGAAAGAAACAAAGAACAATTTAACTTTAAGACATATTGTGATGAAATAAAAATCAGACAATTTTTATTAAAATATACTATGGGTAATAAGATTAGGTTTTACTTATGGGCTTTGTTAGAGCTCTTAAACAGGAGTGTTTTTAAAAAACTATATTCTAGAAATTAGGTAGTTTTCCAAAACCAAAACATCCATTTTTGTTCTACTAAAGCATTCAAGAGCATGTTCTGGCTTTGTTACTATTGGCTCATTTTCATTAAAGGAAGTATTTAAAAGTATAGGAACTCCTGTTTCAGTATGAAATTTTTTAATTAAACTATGAAAAATTAAATTAGTTTTTTTGCTTACACTCTGTACCCTTCCAGTACCATCAATGTGAGTTACCGCAGGAATAAGGGATCTTTTTTGTTCAATGATTTCCTCAACGTTTGACATGTAAGGATTTAGATTAGATGTTTTAAACCATTCATGTTTACACTCCTCTAAGATTGCGGGCGCAAAAGGTCTAAAACTTTCTCGTCTTTTTATTTTTGTATTAATAATTTCTTTCATATCATTAAAACAGGGAGAGGCAATTATTGATCTATTTCCTAAAGCGCGGGCTCCGAATTCCATTCTATTCCAAAAAACTCCAATTACTTTTTTCTGAATTAAATTTTTAGTAATCTGATTTATTTGTTCATTCTGATCTTTAAAGTATTGAATTGAGTAATTTCTTAAATCATATTTCTCAAGCATTTTTTTCATGTAGTCATTTGAAAAAGAAGGCCCAATATATGGACTCTCTAAATTTGAAAAATTATGATATTTTTTTGATAAATGAAACAATGCAGATCCCATTGCTCCCCCAGAATCTCCTGGGGCATAGGGTATATAGATGTTATCAAAAAAAGGATCTTCGAAAATTTTTTTATTGGCAAGAGAATTTAGTGCACATCCACCAGCATAAACGAGATTTTTTGATTTATTTAACCTTTTAATCTTTTCAATTATTTTCAATAAATATAATTCAAAAATTTTTTGACATGATGAGGCAATATTAGATTGTAGTTCAAATTTTTCCTCTACATTAACTTCTGAATTAAAAAGTAATTCTTTTAAGCTATTATCAAACAATTTCTGTTGATTGGGAGCTCCTTGAAAATTGTAAGTATAGTCTTTTTTATAATGATTAAAATATTTAAGATTGAGTTTTAAAAATGAATTTTGATCAAATATATTCTTGAGAATTATATCTTTGTAAATTGGCTTTCCATATGAAGATAGTCCCATTGCTTTATATTCTTCTCCATATTTTTCAAAACCCATCAATTGTGTTAAGGTTTCATAAAAAACTCCAAGAGAATCGGGAAAATAAATTTTATCAATTATTTTTATTTTATTATTTTCGCAAATTGCAATTGCTAAACTGCAAAAATCTCCAAATCCGTCTATAGACAACCCAATTGCATCTGAATATCCAGATGGATAAAAAGCTGATGCTATATGGCTTATATGATGATCTGTAAATTTAAGCCCAACACCATTGTTCAGATTTATTTTTTTTTTTATTTCTGTATTGATATTAAATTTTTTATTTTGTCTGGTGAATATTTCTTTTGTTCTTTTTGTAAATAAAAAATTTTTTAAAAAATAGATAGTTTTTTGAGCAAGGTTTGAGTAAGGGTTTGTATTTATAAATATTTCTTCAATTTTGCTTGCTTTAATACCGCAATACTCCAAGCCTAATTCAATTGACTCAATTGGTATTCCTGCCCAATGTTTTATTCTGTTTATTCTTTCTTCTTCTATCGCAAAAATAAGTTTATTATTTTCAAATATACAAATTGATGAATCAGCATGATTTGCATTTATACCAATTGTAAAGCTCATAAAATCTAAAAAAATTATTCCATTAAATATTCAACAAAAGAGAGAATCCAAATATGGTGTGTCATTTCAACTTTATTGTAATTTTTTGAATCCACCCAAAAATCTATATTACCCATTGATCTTAACTTATTTTTTTTTTCAAAGCCTGAAAATGTAATTATTTTTATTCCCATTTTTTTTGCCTGAGTTGCACATTTTAATATATTTTTAGACTCTCCACTGCTACTAATTAAGATGAGTAGATCATTCTTGCACCCGTGTATTTTTAATGCTTCTTTCATCCAATTTTCATGACCATAATCATTTGCGTAGCAGGTAATAAAATTAGCATCATTAAAAGTTGTAGATCTTTTTTTTAAAAATTTATTAAAATCAGTAGCGCAATGACTAGCTATTGAGGCACTACCACCATTGCCCACAAATATTATTTTATTATGGTTTTTAATTTTTTTAATAAGTTTTATTGATTTTTCAAACTCTTTAATTTCCAATTTTGTTAAATGTTTATAAATACTAGCAAAGTAGTTATTTAAAAATTTTTTTTTCTGTATCATTTTTTTAATTTACTTATTGAGCTGATTGTGTTTTTTTTTTATTTCTGAGCTTATCCATTCGTAGGTTTTTTCTAGCCCTGCATAAAGGTCATATTTTGGTTCCCAGGAAAGTTGTTTTCTAATTAATGTGTTGTCACTATTTCTACCTGCCACCCCTTTCGGTTTGTCCAGTTGGTAGTTTTTATTAAATTTTTTGCTAGAAATTTTTTCAATTTTTTCTATCATTTGATTTATTGATACTTGCTCTTCACTTCCAATATTTATAGGACCGTGATGTTCAGAATCAAATAGTTTTAACGTTGCCTCTACACAGTCATCAATATATAAAAATGATCTTGTTTGATTCCCATCTCCCCACACATCAATCGTATTTTCGTTTGTTAAGGTTGCATTTATTATTTTTCTACACAGAGCTGCTGGAGCCTTCTCTCTTCCGCCGTCATAAGTTCCGTTCGGACCATATATATTATGATATCTTGCTACCTTGACATTAAGACCATAGTCTTCAAAAAAATGTCTACACATTCTTTCTCCAAAAAGTTTTTCCCATCCGTAACCATCTTCTGGCATAGCAGGATATGCATCAGACTCTTTTAGTCCGGTAATTTTAGGATCCTTTTGAAGGTCTGTATTATATGCACAAGCACTAGAAGAAAAAAAGTATCTTTTAATGCTAAACTCTTTACATGCCATAAGCATGTGCGTATTTACAAGCACCGACAACATGCAAAGAGCCTTGTTGTTTTCAATAAAACCCATGCCCCCCATATTGCAGGCCATATTAATCACATCATTCATTCCTTCGGTAGCTTTGAAACAGTTATCTTTAATAGTCATATCCAATGAAGAGTTTTCAACCTCTTCAAAACACTGATACCATTGGTCCAGGGGTTTAATATCCGTAGCTCTAACTTGATAACCTCGATTTACTAGCTCTTTTACCAAGTGACCACCAATAAAACCACCGGCACCAGTGACTAAAATTCTTTTCATATAACTTTTTTCTTCCTGTTGTTAAAACAAATCAATACTTTAAGTAGTATATTTTAAATATAAAATATCAAATATATTAAAAATGTATCAAAATCTAATATTATTATTATCGTTGATTATTAATAATTTTTTTTTAAAGTAATGACCATTGGTATTGATTTTATTGGAACTAATTTGGGAAGTGGTACCAAAACTTATAATATAAATTTTTGCAAAGAATTAAACTCATTAGCAGTTTCATCAAATATAAAAATATTTATTTGTAAAAATTATCTAAGTCAAATTAGTCAAGAATTCAATTCCAATTCTAAAATAGAGTACGTAGTTAAGCCAAATTTTTTATCTATCACTTTTTTTCGATTATTTTGGATGCAGTTTATACTTCCATTTGAACTTAAATCACTTGGTATAAAAAAATTATATTCACCGATGAATTTTTCACCAATAATTGCTAAATTTTTAAATATAAAAGTTATATTATGCTTACACTCAAATTTGCCATGGATTTATTATAATCTCATGCCAGGAAATAGGATAAGAAATCTTATTACAAAAAAATTAATGGAAATCTCAATATATAATTGCGATCTTCTTATTGTAAATTCTTTCTTTGCAAAAGAAGAGATAGTAAAGAATTTAAATCTGTCTAAAAAAAAAATTGAAGTAGTTTACCTTGGAGTAAATAAAAGTTTTTTTTCTATAAAAAATGAAAAAAATTTAATTAATCATTTCAATTATGATAACAGGTATATTTTGTCAGTAATTTCATGTGTTAAATATCACAATATCATAAATCTTTTATACGCCTTTAAAATATTAATTAGGGATACGGATATTCGGCTAGTACTAGTTCTTCAAATACTTGATAAAGATTATTTTTTAGAAATAAAAAAATTTATTAAAAATAATTTTTTAGGATCCCAAATTATAATTTTTTCAGATGTAAATATTAATCAGTTACCTAAAGTTTATAAAAATGCAGATCTTTATGTATTTACTTCTTACTGTGAGGTATTTGGCTTAACTTCATTAGAGGCCATGTCAAAAGAAATCCCAGTTGTGATTTCTAATAGGTCTGCTTTGCCGGAAATTAATGGAAATGCTGCTTTGTATTTTGATCCAGATAACATTAATGAAATTAAAAATTCTTTAAAAAAAGCGCTGCTAGAAAAAAGCTTAAGAAAAACATTAATTAAAAATGGACGTGAGCGATTAAAAAAATTTGACTCAACTACAAATGTCAAAAAAACTATTAATATTATAGACAATTTGAGATAATATTTTCATTTATAAATTATATCAAAAAATATTTTTTTATGTTTGTATTTTTTGAGAGATTCATTTCCAATTGGAAAAGCCGCAATCCAACCATTATAATAAATAAAACTATCTAATTTTTTTTGTATTGGCTCTTGATACCATTTTATTTCTTTCAAGTGATGAATGGGATTGTTAAAATAATCGTTTTTATATATTCTTGCCAAATTTTTACCTAAGTTAAATACAAACAAAGTAATCAATACTGAATTAAAAATAGTTTTTCTTCCCACAAAGTCTCTTTTTAAAAACACTAATACCAATGCAGTCGCTAATAAAAACAATGTATGATGATACCTAATAACAGGTGTTTTTAAAAAAAGAATTAGGTTTGTTAAAAACAGCACAACTAAGAGTGACTTTTCCCACAAGAGCTGTGAGGTATTTTTGATCGCTTTGGTAGAAGCAACTATTATAACAATAATAAATGCAGATAGACCCAAATAGGTCAAGAATTCTTCAGATACAATTCCAAACCAAGTCTGAACCCAATTATAATCTTTCAGATATTCTTGTTTTAAAAAAAGGCCCTTATAAGAATCGTAACCTTTGGTATGAGCTTCTATAGTAGACATTATTTTGTAAGCAATGTCTTTGCTATTCCAGCTAAGTTGTTCAAAACATGTAAAATACAATGGATATATCAAGCAACCAGTCCATAAAATATTTTTTCCTAAATAGCCAAGACCAAAAATAGTCAAAAAGATAAATTCTTTTTTCCAAAAAAATTTACAATTCCTAAATTTAACTATTAAAAACAGAGGAATTGCAAAAGAGAATATAAAAAATAACTTAATTCCCGTTAGAAAGAGGCTAATTATTAAAGTTAAAATAATAATATCGCTTTGATGAGATGCTAATATATTTTTGTATTTGAAAGATAAATAAGTAACAAAACCAAAAAATAGTATCCCAGGACGATCAAGACCAAATTCCTTAAGTCGAGTATATTTCATTAAAAAGAATAAAATAAATATAGCCAACAACACGTATAAAAAACTATTATTATTATCGTCACGTTTTATGAACTCTGTAACGAAATATGACAAAATTAAAAATATTGTAATAGCATTCACCACATGTATATCTTGAAGAAAGTTTCCATTTAAATTTAAATAAGAGTGAAGCAATAACCATAGAGACCCATACCCATAGTGATGGTGCAAAAAATTTATTCCAACAATATATTTAGAATTATCCGAATTAATAATCTGTCCTCCATGATAATGAGCTAGGTCGTCAGAAAACTCACTGCTATAAATTTGAACTAAGCTTAAAAATAGTATTGCTAACAAAATTACAGTTGTTAGTTTATTAAAACTAATATGTAATTTCTTTCTATAAATTAGCAATATTGCTCCATTAATAAATAAATTATGATAAATAACAAAATCATTTAACGGTATAAAAAAATTAAATAGTTGAGCAAGAAAAGCCGTTGCAACTAATCCTAAAATTGAAGTTTCAAATAAATTTAATTTCAAATTTTTAAAAAAAAATAATTTAAAAAAAATAAATCCATTAGAAATAACAATAAGTAGGAATAAAAAAAAATGAGTAATTATATTAGACATTTCTATGTTTCAGAAACAGCAAAATCACAAAGTATGCTACAATGCTAATTGTTAAAGCAATATAAGATTTAAAAAAAAAGAGATTTAAAAAAAAAGGCACAATAGCAAATGCCAAGTAAGGAATGAAAACATATTTGGCACTGCTTATTTTCAGCAAAAAATGATGAAAATGTTTTTGGTCTGGTTCTGCTGGGGACTTGTTGTCTAATATTCTTTCTATTGTTATTCTAATCATATCTAGGGAAGGCAAGAATACTAATAAAATTATTTGATCAAAAAGTATAAAGTTATTATTCAATAAGTTAATAAATAGTAGTGAAAATAAAATAGAAAGTAAATTGACTCCTGAATTTCCAATAAAAATTTTGCTTAGCAAATTTGGTAGCAAAACAATAAATAAAGAAATTGCAATTGCTAGATAAAATACATTGCTACTACCAGTAATTATTATAATAGATATTATCCAGTATATACATAGACCGATAGCTATTCCGTTAAGTCCGTCTGAAAAATTTAAAGCGTTATATAAAAAGAAAATGCAAAAAACTGAAAAAAATAGAGATGCTTGATTTAAAACTATAATGTATTCTATGCCTTGAAAGACTAGCGCGCTTATTGTTAAGCTTTTATCTAATGGTAGAACAATAAGAAGACACGATAATAAAAAAAAAGTCTTAATTTTTGCACTCAAGTGATGTCTGTCATCAACAAACCCTATTATAAAAAAAAATATTAACAAAAAAAGCCAAAGTAGCAATTGTTTTAGCGAAATTTCCGTTAGGTAGTTTTGATATATTAAGGAGGTAATTAAGTAAGGAAAAATTATAAAGCCGCCAATTGAAGGAACTGGTTTAGAATGAACCTTTCTTATGCTGTCTGGAATGTCCATTATTTTTAAAAAATTTGCTATTTTTTCTTTAAATAGTATTAAAAATAAGCTAAGAAAAAAAAAAATTGTATGTAAAATGTAATCTTCATTCATAAGAGTTACTACTTTCATAAACTAGAACTAGAAATGATACAAAGCTTTATTGACAAAAATAAAAAACACTTATTCATTGAGTTTTTAATCTACCTTATCCCATTTGCGATTATTTTAGGACAGGCGCCCCTAAACCTAATCTCAGTTGTGGTGTCTATTATTTTTTTAATTCTTGTTCTAAAAAATAAAATTTATTATGAGTATAAGAGTTATTTTGTATTTTTATATTTTTTAATAGTTTTCTTTTTTATTAATTTAATATTTTCAATTAACCCTTATTTTTCAACACAATCAATACTTGGTTTTATAAGGTATTATTTTTTTTTCTTAGCAATGCTTTATTCATTAAGTAATATAGATAATTTTAGATTAATTTTTACAAGAATACTTTTTATAGCAGTGTCATTCGTTATTATAGACTCTTATATTCAATTTTTTTTTAATAAAGACATATTTAGTTATCCAAGTTTAAATAATAGATTAACAGGGCCTTTTGGATCCGAAAAAGTTGTTGGTGCATATATTTCTAAATTAATATTTTTATCATTTAGCTTCTTAATAATAAAAAAAATTAAAGTACGTTATATTTGCCTCATTGCTATAGCAGCTTTAGCTTTGATAGTACTTTCTAACGAAAGATCATCTAGTATAATATTTGCATCATCTCTGGTAATATTTTTTATTTTTTGCCAGGAAAAGCCATTTTTTAAAATTTCTGTATTTTCTTTTTCTGCAATGTTTATATTCTTATTATTAAATTATAATATTGTACTAAAAAATAGATTTATTAACGAGCCTGCTAAATATTACAAAGACAATCACCACAAAGCACATTTTTTGACAGCTATTGAAGTATTCAAAGATAACAAAATTGTTGGATCTGGAGTGAAGACATTTAGAGTTGCATGCCATAATAAAAAATATGAAAATATCGGCAGCATTTATTATAAATATCGATGCTCCACTCATCCTCACAATCTATACTTAGAAATCATTGCTGAAACAGGAATTTTAGGAATGTTAATATTTATATCAATAAATATTTACATTTTTTTTCAATTAATTAAATTTTTTCTAAAAAAAGAAGAGTTTAGAAGCGAAATACTTTTTGTGTTTTGTAATTTTTTTATTTTATTTTGGCCATTACAAACTACGGGATCTTTTTTTTCTAGCTGGAACGGAGTTTTTTATTGGATATTTTTTGCCTTCTTTTTTGATTTGCAAAAGAAGATTTTAACACAAAAGTCTATATAACTGCACCTGCTGTTTAAATGGAATTAAATAAAATCTTCGAGGATTGTACTGAAATACTTCTATTAATTTATAATCATTACACTTTAGATTTTTTCTTGAAAAGTCTTCAAAAGTTGCGTGTCTTACTTGGTATAAGAATAACTTTATTTTAGAATTTTTTTCAAAAAATTTTGGATCAAATGTATTTAAAATATTTTTTTGCGTAATGTAAACTGGAATTTCATTCTTAAGATAAAAAAAACTATTGAAATTTGAAAAGTATGGCTCATTTCTGTATTTATTATTCATAGTGTTTGCTATGATTTTTTGATCAAACAATCGATTTTCCATATTAAGTGGCTCAGGAAGAGCAGTTAGAAGAGCAAAAGGTATAATTACAATTAAGGAGCATATCATTTGTAGTTTAGCTAAATTATTTATAAATTTAATTTTTATTTCTTTTGCAAAAATACCAATAAATAAAAGAAGAGGAAGAAACCAACGAGATTGATAATTTTGTAATATTAAAATTGAAAAAATAAATAAAACAATCATTAAAAGTAAATATTTATTTTTTTTGTAGTCTAGGAAGTACATAAAAAACATTCCGATACCCAAAGTCCTAAATAAGTCCACTGGTTGCAAGGGAACAATTAACTTAACAGGAATCAAAATAATTTTATAAAATTTATTAAGGTTATCGGTAAGATCCATACTTGATGCGGTTAGAACTTGCTTGCTATAAACATTCCACCACTCAAAATTTAATTTATTAAATGATATAATTGGTAAAAATGGGTCTTGGTAAATTTGATACTTTATTATTAAAAGTGGTAACCATGCAATTGTGAAAATACTTGCGGAGAAAATTAAGAAATATATTTTGTTTTTTAAAGTAAATTCTAAAATAAATAAAATATAAAGTAGCACAATTATTAAAAATGGAAAAAATGTTACTTTTGCTATCACCGCAAATATATTCAAAGAAACTATTAATAGAGCTTCTCTGTAAGAAACTTTATTTTTAAAAATATACAAATATGCAATGGTATAAGCGCATATATATGATGGCAGTAAATACAATTTTTGACTAGCTACTAGAGCAATAATGTATGGACTGGAAAGAACGATGGTGTTTCCAACCCAATCAGATCCTATTTTTTTTTCTTTAAAAAAAAAGTTATTTGATAGGACTATAAAAAATAAGTAAATAAAATTTAGAGAACTTGAGATATTAGTAAAATTTAGATGCAATCCAAATAGATTTATAAATTCACTAGCTCCTATGCCAATGTAGTCAAACCAGTGATTTTTATAAAAAGTTCCATCAATAATTTTTTGTGGAATCTCTAAATGATACCTTATGCTATCCTCATCAGATGGAATTAAATCTGATATAAAAAAAAAACCTATTATACTAATTAAAATAGTTTTTTTATTAAAATTGCTATTAATAAAATTAAAAATTTTTGAGTAATTTTTCATTAAAAAAAAAAAATTAAAAAAAAAAAAAATTAATCTGGCTAATTTAGAGGAATCATATAGTTATCACAAAATTTTGTTCACTATAGTCAAAAGATATTTAAAAAAACAAAAAATAAAAAAGATTAATTATACATAATGAAGTGTAAAAGAATTATATCAAAATTAGAGATAAAGGGTCCCAATCTTGTAAAAGGTGTGAATTTAGAGGGTATGAGAGTTCTTGGTAAACCAGATGAATTTTCAAAATTATATTATAACGAAAATATTGATGAACTTTATTATCAAGATACAGTTGCAAGCTTATATGGGCGAAATTCACTTTACAACTTAATTGAAAAAGTTTCTAAAGATATATTTATACCCTTATGCGTTGGTGGTGGCGTAAAAAATTTAAAAGACATATATAATTTACTAAAAGTTGGAGCTGATAAAGTATCTATAAATAAACAAGCTTTAAAAAAACCAAATTTTGTTTATGAGGCATCACAAAAATTTGGAAAAGCAAACATATGTATTTCAATTGAAGCAATTAAAAGTGAAAATGATTATTATTGTTTTTTTGATAATGGTAGAAATTTTTCAAACATAAAAGTTTTAGACTGGATTAAAAATATTAATCAAATAGGAGCTGGCGAAATTTGCCTAACATTTGTAGATGGTGATGGGACTGGTAAGGGATTTGACTTTGATTTTATTAATAAAATTGAAAAAATTACAAATATACCAATTGTAATTCATGGTGGGGCAGGAAATAAAAAGCAAGTTTTGGAATTATTTAAAAAAACTAAATGTGATGGTGTTTCTATCTCTTCTTTATTTCATTACAATTACATGCTTCAATTTAATAATGACTCAGATATAAAATATTCTGATGAAGGTAATGTTGATTTTTTAATGAGTAAATCTAAATCTAAAAAAATCGAATCGATAAAAATTAATAACCTTAAAAAATTTTTAATTAAGGAAAAAATAAACTGTAGAATATGAAAATTTCAATT
>ENA-OSJC01000208-OSJC01000208.1-marine-metagenome-genome-assembly--contig:-NODE-208-length-59470-cov-11.719916_pt1 | contig 59470 bp, 55 predicted proteins | sample MGYA00237885_ERZ534234 | MGnify/ENA primary metagenome ERZ534234 (study PRJEB26413, sample SAMN06343907) | marine metagenome | isolation source: coastal waters | place: Atlantic Ocean: West Antarctic... | reverse complement strand
TTTGAGCCGACTGCAGATATCTTAGTAAAGACTTCAAACCTAAAAGGCATAACTTTGAACACTAAACTGGTGGCTAACATGATAGATGAAATGCCTGCCTTTTTTATAGCTGCAGCTTTAGCAGAAGGAACTACTAAGGTAAAAGATGCAAAAGAACTTAGAACAAAAGAAAGCGATAGACTTCATGCTATGTCAGAGGTCCTAGAAGCTTTTGGGGCTAAATTCCATTTAAATGGAGATGGAATAGTGATTAATGGACTAGGAAAAGACGGAGTTTTCAATCCTTCAAAAATTAATTCACATGGAGATCATAGAATAGCCATGGCTAGTTCTATAGCCTCTCTTAGAGCGAATGGTGAAACAACAATTACTGACTGTAGTAACGTCAATACTTCATTTCCTAATTTTATTGATGTATCCAGGGAAGTGGGAATAAATATAGTAGAAACATGAACAACACTGTCATACCTGTTATAACAATTGATGGACCAAGTGGAGCCGGCAAGGGAACAGTTGCGCAAATGCTGGCCTTGGACTTGGGCTGGAACATACTTGATAGCGGAGCTTTATATCGAACCCTAGCTTATTATTTTGATAAAGAAGGCCTTGAACCAGAAGATTTAGTAAGTAATTTAGAAAAGATTAGAAAAGATTTTATTGTTCATTTTGAGGCAGGCATTCCTGGGCAGCCAGTTAAAATATTCTTTCAAAATAAAGATATAACAAACCTGGTCAGAACAGAAGAAGTAGCAAAAAAAACATCATTACTAGCAGCAAACCCTTATGTCAGAGCCTTTATCAAGCCAAGCCAAAGAGATTTTATGATCTTGCCTGGCTTAATAGCAGATGGAAGAGATATGGGAACGGTTATTTTTCCTGATGCAGATTTAAAGATATTTTTAACTGCGTCAATAGAAGAAAGAGCAAAAAGACGTCAAGTACAGTTGAAAAGACAAGGTAGCGAGGTTAATATGCGCTCCCTTTTAGAAGAGTTAGAGAGCAGGGATAGAAAGGATACTGAAAGAGAGCATTCCCCTTTAAAACCTGCTGATGATGCAATAATAATAGATACAAGTAATTTAGATCCAACAGGAGTAATAAAAGAAATTAAAAGTCAGTCTTTCAGTTTCTTTAAAAAATAAAAATATGTCAGCAAGTTTTGAACAGTTATTAGACGAAAATTTAAGTACGGTAATCATGAAACAAGGCAGTCTAGTGACTGGGATTGTTATTGATATCTTAGAAAATCATGTGGTTGTTCATGTTGGTTTGAAATCAGAAGCAGCGGTCCAAAAAGGTGAGTTCCTTAACGAATCCGGAGAGCTTGCTATTGAGATTGGTGATGAAGTCCAATTAACTTTAGAAGCAGTAGAGGATGGACATGGAAATACAAGAGTTTCTAGAGAGAAAGCAATTAAACAAGAGGTATGGAAGCGTATTGAAGATTCTATGGAAGATGATTCAATTTTAAAAGGATTGATTACAGGCTCTGTGAAAGGCGGAATGACCGTTGATGTTCAAGGAATTAAAGCTTTTTTACCAGGTTCTTTGGCTGAAGTGTCGCCCACCAAGGATTTGGACCACCTTCTAGGTAACTATGAAGAATTTAAAGTTATAAAATTGGACAAAGATAAAAACAACGTCGTCCTTTCAAGAAAAGCAGTTTTACAAGAAGCAAACTCTGAAGAAAGAGAAAAATTATTAGGTAGCTTGCAAGAAGGACAGGTCATTAAAGGTATAGTAAAAAATCTTACGGATTATGGAGCTTTTGTAGATTTAGGAGGAATAGATGGGCTTCTTCACATAACAGATATTTCTTGGAGCCGAATTAATCACCCGTCTGAAGCTCTAAGTATTGGAGACAAGTTAGATGTTAAGGTTATCAAATATGATCAAGAAGCTAAGAAAGTATCTCTAGGGGTTAAACAACTTGTAAATGATCCTTGGGTAGGAATAGCAGCTAAATTTCCATTAAATACTTCTATATTAGCAACCGTTACAAACTTAACAGATTACGGTTTCTTTGCTGAAATTGAAACGGGTGTTGAGGGACTAGTTCATGTATCAGAAATTGACTGGACAAATAAAAATATACATCCATCTAAAGTTGTTCAGCTTAAAGACAAAGTAGAGGTGATGATTCTTGAAGTTGATGAAGAAAAAAGAAGAATATCTTTAGGATTGAAACAGCTTACAGAAAACCCTTGGCAAGTTTTTGCGCACACACACAATGAAGGCGAAAAAGTAAATGGTACTATTAAGTCCATTACTGACTTCGGAGTTTTCATAGAGCTTGATGGAGGGATAGATGGATTAGTCCATCTTACGGATATATCTTGGAATGAAGGTGAAGGTGCTGAAAGGCTCCTTAATAAAGGTGATGCAATTGAAACCTTAGTGCTTTCTATTGAAGCAGATAGAGAAAGGATATCTCTGGGTATCAAGCAGCTTATGTCCGACGCTTTCAGTGATTATGTGGATCTTAATAAGAAAGGATCAAGGGTTCAGGCAACAGTTATTGATTTTGATGATCAAAGAATTAATCTTCTTCTTACGGATGGAGTTCAGGGCCACCTTCCACAAAAGGATTTTATTAATTCTATGACAGATACAGTCTTGGAAGCAGATCTAGAAATTGAGGTAGTTATAGCAAATATTAATAGAAGAGACAGGGAAATTATTCTTTCACTTAGGGCACTCGAGAAACAAGAAGAAAGAAGTGCGCTTCAAGATAATGCTCAGAAGAATAAAGAAATTGAAGAGGCTACAAAATCTAATATAGGAGATTTAATAAAAGCTGAATTAGGAGATCCTAGCTCTGGAGATGAATAAATCAGAACTTGCAGAATTAATTCACATTAAAAATAAATTTCTTTCTAAGAAAGATGTAAATGAGAGTCTGAATATAATTATTGAATTTATTTCAGATAACTTGGCTAACAGCAAAAGGATAGAAGTAAGAGGTTTTGGTACTTTCTCCTCTAGAAAAAGAGCAAGAAGAATTGCACGAAACCCTAAAACAGGAACATCTGTAGAGGTTGGTAATAAATTGCACCCTTATTTTAGGGCAGCCAAATCTTTAAAAACTAATCTAAACGATTAAACGAATAATACTTTCATGTGCTAATCTTTGATATACGAATTTCATGAAGGAACCAATTTTAAAAATAAAACAAACATTTCTAGATTCTATAGAAGTAAAGAAAGCAATTATTGAAAATAATCTTTTGGATGTTCTGGCTTCTTCTGGAGAAACTATAGCTAAATCTATAGAAAGCGGAGGTAAGCTGATGATTTGCGGGAACGGTGGTTCTTCAGCAGATGCTCAGCATCTTGTTGCAGAGTTCCTGATAAGGTTGACGTCTGAAGTAAATAGGCAGGGGATACCTGCAATTTCGCTAGCTCAGGATTCTTCTACACTTACTGCATGTATAAATGATTATGGCCCAGATTTAATTTTTAGCAGAGTCCTCTCTTCATTGGGACACTCAGGTGATGTTCTTCTTGCTATTACAACCTCTGGAAACTCTAACAATATTCTTGAAGTTCTGAAAGTTGCTAGAGAAAAAAATATTTTTTGCCTGGGCTTTCTTGGAAATGAAGGGGGGGAGGCTTTAGAACTTTGCGACTCAGCATTTATTGTCCCTTCAAATGTAACCGGCAGAATTCAAGAATCTCATATAACAGCTGGTCATGCTTTATTGCAGTATGTAGAGGATAAACTTTTATTAAGTGGTTATTTAAAGAACATTTAAATAATGGGTTTCTTTACATTTATTCTTATCATAACTTTCTCTTTAGTCCTCTTAAGTTCTTACCTTCTTATTGCTTTAAATGAAAATGTTATTTCATTAGATCTATTATTTATTGAAGTTCAGCTCAGTACAGGATTAGCTTTATTATCTTTTTTCTTGGCAGGAGCGATATTAACTATATTTCTTGAAATTTTGGTAAAACTTGCAAAAAAGAATAGAGATAGCCAATAAAAATTATTTTAATAAGAATAATTCAGTAGTTATGGAAGATTCAATAAGAAAAGAGGTTTTTAATTCTATTAAACTGCAAGCATCGAAGCATGCAGATATTCATATTAAAGACCTTTTAGATAAAAAAAGACTCGAAGAGTTTCAAGTACACTCTAAATATTTATCTTTCGACTATTCTAAGCAGAGATTAACGGAAGAGACTTTAAGTGAGTTAATTTTGATTCCAGAAAAAATAAATCTCAGAAAATCTATTTTGGATCTTTCAAACGGAGAATTTGTAAACTCTACCGAAGAAAGAACTGCTTCGCATATGCTGTATAGAAATCTAAGTCAAAATTCAAATTCTAAAGAACAGAAAGAAATATCTAAGCAGAAAGCTAAGCTAAAATTATCATTAGAGAAAATAGGAAATTTACTTCCTAGACCTATTAGTACAATTATTTCTATTAGTATAGGTGGTTCAAGGCTAGGCCCTGAAATCCTTTCAGAAGCTTTTGGGGGTTCTTGTTCAGGGCTCAAAGTACATTATTGTTCTAGCGTCGATCTTATAGAGTTAAATAGTGTTTTGTCTTCTAGTGATCCAATGAAAACCATAATAATTATTTCTTCAAAATCCTTTAATACTCCTGAGGTAATAAAAAATGCTAATAGATCAAAGGAATGGCTTGAAGCTAAGCTTGGAGATAACTGTTGGGATCAAATATTTGGTATATCTTGTAATAAAAAGGCCATGTATGATTTTGGAATTAAAGATACTAACCAATTTGAAATATTAGAATCTTTAGGTGGAAGGTACTCAATTTGGTCAAGTATCAGCTTGTCTTCAATTTTAGATATGGGCCAGCAAGCTTTTGAAGACTTTAAAGCTGGAGCATATGAAGCCGACCTTCATTTTAACAATAGCCCTTGGGAAAAAAACATACCCGTCTTAATGGCGCTTATTAGTTGTTGGAACATGAATGGTAATGGTATAAATAATTTAGGAATTTTTACCTATAATTATAGAATTAGATCTTTAAATAAATACCTTTCTCAGATGGGCATGGAAAGCAATGGAAAAACTTATACAAATAATAAAGATTTAAGTCTTTATAAAACTTGCCCTTTAATCTGGGGAGGCTACGGACCTGAATCACAACATTCTGTTTTTCAATGGTTATTACAGGGTACTGATTATTCTGCATGTGATTTCATAGGGATAGATGTTGATGATGATTCTGATGCTAATATTACTTCGGATTCTTATTCCATGTTGCTTGCACAAGCAGCAGCATTAAGTCTTGGAGAGGAAAATCAAGAACTTAAATATAAATCTGTAATTGGCAATAACCCAATTTCATTATTGAAGCTAAACGGTTTTAGTCCGAAGACCTTTGGCTTCTTATTAGCCTCCTATGAACATAAAGTTTTTGTAGAAAGCCAAATTTATGGGATTAATCCTTTTGACCAATGGGGAGTGCAGCTGGGTAAAAAATTAATAATAGAGTCTAAAAAAAATAAAGAGTTCATGAAAAATTACTTTGATGAAAAATTTCTTAATTAAAGCAGACAAATAATTTTATATATTTATAACTCCAATCTTAGAATTTCTTAGACTTATATGTATTTTTTACCAAAATTAAAAAATGATTTAAAAAAGTTTTTAAAAGAGCTGCCAGCTGAACCTGGAGTATACAAATTTATAGATCAAAATAACTTACCTATTTATATAGGGAAAGCAAAAAATATTAAAAAAAGAGTAATCCAGTATTTTCAAGAATCAAAAAGCAGAACAAAGAAGATGGAAAATCTAATTATTGAAGCAAAATATTTAGAATTAACCTTAACAAATGATGAACTTGGAGCCCTATTGCTCGAGCAACATTTAATAAAAGAATTTAGACCTAAATTTAATATTCAATTCAAGGATGACAAGGGCTATCCGTGGTTGAAGATAGGTGTCTCTAAAAAATTCCCAAGAATAAACTCCTTTCTAGGAAAAAAAGATAATATAGAAGAGTATTATGGTCCCTATCCTAGCTCATATGCTGCTAAAGAGGCTTTAAGCCTGATCCAAAAAACCTTTAAATTAAGAGACTGCACTGATAGTTATTTTAATAATCGTAGCAGGCCTTGTATGCAATATGAGATAGGAAGATGTTCAGCACCTTGCGTTGGTTTGGTAGATCAAAAAGAGTATATGGCAGAGGTAAAAAGCGCCCAAAGGTTACTTGAAGGCAAGGGGGAAAGTTTAGTTGAAGAGTTTTATGCTTTGATGGATGGGAATTCTAATAATAAGTCTTATGAAAGAGCAGCTGTCTATAGAGATAAGATATCAGCTCTTAGAGATATCCAGAGGAATCAAAGTATTACTGGGTATAAAAAAGCAAGAGATGCCATAACTATTCATTATGCTAACGGCATAACAAGAATAGGAATAACTCATGTTAAGGAAGGCTGGATAGTTTCACATAAGAATTATATCCAAGAAAATATTGGGTTGTCTGAATCTGTGCTAGAAAACTTTATAAAGAGTCATTATCTTTCTGATATTAATTGCCCTCCTTGCATAATTTTAAATCAAGATATATCAGATAAATTAGCAATACAGAAGGCTATTTCAAAATATCACAATAAATCAGTAAAGATAATTACTAAACCAACTAAAAAAGACAGAGGACTTATAGAAATTGCGAGTTCTAACACAAAACAATCTTTGAAGAGAGCTTTAAAAAATAAGAAGGACTTATCTAAAACCCTATTTTTATTAAAAGAAGCTTTGCTTCTAGAAAAAGTAGTTAGAAGAATAGAATCATATGATATTAGTCATCACTCTGGTGCAGGAGCGGTAGGTAGTTGTGTTGTTTATACGAGTGTTGGTAAGTTGCTAAAAGATTATAGACTTTTTAATATTAGTAATAAGAATCGAGCTAATGATGTGGCATCAATGGTAGAGGTAATAGAGAGAAGGTTTAAAGAAAGCTCTCTGAATCTGGATAAACCAAGTCATATTCTCATAGATGGCGGCAAGCCTCACATAGATGCAGTAAGTAGGACTCTCAAAAATCTTAATTTAAAAGATATTGAATTGATATCAATATCTAAAGGTGCAAGAAGAAAAGCAGAATTAGACTCTATACATAAGATAAACAGTAAAGTATTAAGGGTTGTTCAGGGTTCAGTTTCTCATTTATTCCTCCAAGAAATAAGAGATGAAACACATAGATTTGCTATCACTAATCAAAGAAAGAAACAGTTGAAGCTTTCGCTTAACTCTTCTTTGGATGAAGCCTTCGGTATTGGAAGCATAAAGAAGAAACTACTTTTAAGATATTTTGGTAGCATGGAACAAATTCAAAGGGCAAGTTTACAAGATTTAGTCAGTGTTCCAATGATAGGACCTAAAACAGCAAAATTAATTTACAATTATTTACATTAAAAAATTTATATATGAGTAACCTGCCAAATTTACTTTCTTTATTTAGAATACTAGTAATCCCCTTTATAATCTTTCTAAGCTTTTTAGGTTCTAAGGAATTATCAATACTAGCTGCTATTATTTTTCTTTTAGCATCTCTAACAGATTACTTAGATGGTTTTATAGCAAGAAAATATTCCCTAGAAACTGATCTTGGAGCACTTATTGATTTAATAGCAGATAAACTTTTAGTAGTCTCTTTATTGGTCTGGCTTACTTATTCAATTAATACTCTAGAAATTTTTCTTCTATCGTTGATTTTAATATTAAGAGAAATTATTATTTCTTCAGTAAGGCAATTAGTACAAAGTAAAAGTGATTTAAATACTTTGTCGGCTAATAAATTTGGAAAACTAAAAACTGTCTTTCAAATGCTTTCTATTTCTGTTTTATTGCTTGTAGAGCCTTTCAGTTTATCAATATGGATTTATATCTCAGGGATCTTTCTCCTTGGTGTTGCAAGTTTTTTAAGTGTCTTTTCTCTTTTAATATATGCAAAGAGCGTTTATAAAAACTATAAGCCTTAAAAATCTTATCTTAATATAGTAGGAATTAGCTTATAATTGAAAATAATTTATATAAACGCAATAGACTCTACGAAAATGAACCCATCAGAATTAAAAGATCAGAATAACCTTGTAGGTAAAGATAACGAAATAAGTTTAGGAGATATTTTAGAGATACTTTTTATTAGAAAGAAATTTATTTTAGTGCTCGCTGTTTTTGGTTATCTAGCTGGAGTTATTACTTCTAATTTCTTACAGCCAATTTATACTTCAGAAGTTATCATGATTTCTCAACTAGAAAGCCAATCTTCTTCTTCTTCAGGACTTGGCGCCCTAGCCTCTATGGCAGGTTTAAATATAGGTGGGGACGCTTCTAATAAAGAAGGAGTTTCTGCTCTTGCAACTCTAAAATCAAGAACTTTTTTAACTGAATTTATAAAAAATAATAATATTAAGCCTGAACTGTTCCCTGAATTATGGAGTATAGAAAAAGAAGATTGGATTGAAGATGCACCCTCAGATATTAATGCTGTCTCAATTCTAAAAAAAATGATCACTTATAAGAAAAAAGAATCAGGAATAATTACCTATCAAATAGATTCTAACTACCCACAATTATCTGAATATTTAGCTAATAATATAATTACCTCAATCAATAATTATGTTCGAAAACAGGCAGTTGAAGAAGCTGAAAAAAGTATAGTTTTTCTTAAAAAAGAACTTTCTTCAACAAATCTTGCAGGAATTCAAAAGACTATATATAGCCAGATTGAAGCTCATACTCAAAGAAAAACGCTTGCCAATGCCAGAGATCAATATGCATATAAAGTCATAGACAAAGCTGTCGAAAGTTTATCTCCTTCTTGGCCTAATAAACTACAAGTCAGTTTACTGGGCTTAGTTGCTGGAATTATCTTAGGATTTTCTTTTTCTTTGTACTCTGGTTTATTTTTAAAAGAATCTTAATAATCTTCATAGAATATAGGATTTCCTTACTTCTACTTAAATTTTTACATTAGTGAATACGAAGAATATTAAAGTCATACCTGTAATTATGATGGGCGGATCTGGGACAAGAATGTGGCCATTATCAAGAAATCAGCACCCCAAACAATTCATACCTTTTTTTGGTAAAGATTCCTTATTTCAACAAACTCTATCTAGGGTTCAGTCATTTAATAAAGAACACTTTAAAGACCCCTTGATTGTAGGTAATTTAGATCATAAACATTTTATTAATAAACAACTTTCTGAAAGATCAATTGATACATGTGCAGTCATATTAGAGCCTTTTCAAAAGAATACAGCACCAGCTTTAACCTTAGCCTGCATTCAAGCAGCTAAAATATATGATGAGAATCATTATGTGCTTGCTATGCCAGCAGATCACCTCATAACAGATGAAGATTCCTTCCGAGAATCTATAAATAGAGGTCTAAATGCTGCTTCTGATGAGTCTATAATTTTATTTGGCATTAAGCCAGATAGTCCTCATACAGGATATGGCTATATAGAGATGGGCTCAGAAGAAGGTGGCCTTTTTGAAGCTATTAGGTTCACAGAGAAGCCTGATAAAGTAAAAGCAAAGAAGTTTATCGAAGAAGAAAATTTTTTATGGAATGGTGGTATATTCTTAATAAAAATAAAACATTTTCTTGCTTTAATAAAACAAGAAGATAATACAATTTTTGGAAATTGTATTAATTCTCTAAATCTTGGAGTAGAAACGCAGGGTGCTATAGAGATAGATAAAGAAAACTTCTCCAAAGTTAATAATGTATCTATCGATCATTTAATAATGGAAAAAGTTAAAGATAAGAATATAAATGCCAAGGTTGTGCCAATGGATATAGGTTGGAGTGACTTAGGTTCATGGAGTTCATTTTGGGATTCTTTCGATAAAGATGCAGATGGTAATGTTCTTTATGGGGATGCAATTCCACTAGATACTAGAAATAGCCTTCTTTACTCTGATGATAAAACTATAGCTTCAATAGGCATTTCAGATATTGTGGTTATTAATACCCCGGATGCGATTCTTATAGCTCACAAAGATAAAACCGAAGAAGTTAAGGGGCTTGTAGAAGGAGTTAAAGCTAACAATTCCGGTTTAGCCATGACCCCTCGGAAAGTTACTCGTCCGTGGGGAACTTATGACACGATTGATGAATCAAATAATTTTAAAGTTAAGAGAATTACAGTATCTCCAGGACATAAGCTTTCTAAACAGAGTCACGAGAGTAGATCTGAAACCTGGGTTATTGTTTCAGGTCAGGCCATAGTTACTCTTGATAATCATGAATTTGTTCTTAAAAAAGATGAATCTATTTTTATCCCAGTAGGAACAATACACCGTCTTGAGAATGCAGAACTTTATCCTTTAGAATTGATCGAAGTTCAAACAGGAGATTATTTTGGAGAAGATGATATAACTAGATATGAGGATGATTATGGAAGAAAGTAAATCTAGCAATTTAAATAATATATCTATTGGGTTAATAGGCTTGGGTTACGTGGGTTTGCCACTGGCAACCGAATTTGGTAAAAAATATCAAACTATTGGTTTTGATATAAATAAAGATAGAATTAAACAACTAAAAGTTGGAATAGATAAGACTTTAGAAGTTAAGTCATCAGAAGTTAATCAGTCAAAACTTACCTATACTTCTAACATAGATGATTTAGTTAAATGTAATGTATTTATCGTTACAGTTCCGACGCCAGTTGATGAAAATAAAAAACCGGATCTTACGCCTCTCATTAGTGCCAGCAATTTAATTGGAGGAATTCTAAAGAAAGACGATTTAGTAATATATGAATCTACCGTTTTCCCTGGAGCAACTGAAGAAATATGTGTTCCAGTTTTAGAGGAAGTTTCTGGTCTAGATTTTAATAAAGATTTTTCATGTGGCTACAGCCCAGAGAGGATTAATCCAGGGGACACAGAGCATAGACTGGTAGATATTATTAAAGTTACCTCTGGATCAAATGCAAAGGCATCTGATTTAGTTGACAGCCTTTACAAGAGTATAATTAATGCAGGAACATTTAAAGCAAAGGACATAAAAACTGCGGAAGCAGCTAAAGTTATAGAGAATACCCAAAGAGATGTAAATATAGCTTTAATAAATGAGTTATCAATTATATTCAATACCTTGGGCTTAGATACCAAAGATGTTTTAGATGCAGCAGAAACTAAATGGAACTTTTTGCCCTTTAAGCCTGGTCTAGTTGGAGGCCACTGTATAGGAGTAGACCCTTATTACCTGACTTACAAATCTCTTCAGGAAGGCTATAAGCCTGAAATGATTCTTTCAGGTAGAAGACTAAATGACGCTATGGCAGACCATGTTGGCGATAAGGTCACAGATTTAATGACAGAGAAAAATATAGATGTGGCTGAATCTAAAATATTGATCTTAGGTTTCAGTTTTAAAGAGAATTGCCCGGATTATAGGAATACTAAGATAGTAGATTTATTCCTAAATCTTAAAAAGAAAGCTAAAACTGTTGATGTTTATGATCCCTGGGTAGATTCTGTACAGGTGCAAGGCGATCACAATATTAAAATAATTACAAAGCTTGTCCCTAAAACTTATGATGCGGTAATTCTTGCAGTTGCACATGATTTATTTTCTGAATATAAAGAGACTGCATTCAAAGAATTTACAAAAGATAATTCAGTCATTTATGATTTAAAACATTTTTTACCTTCAGAACTTGTAACGGCAAGATTATAGAAATGTTACTAGAAAGGGAGCAAGAACTAAAAAATAATAAGAAGTCTTGGCTTGTAACTGGAGCTGCTGGCTTTATTGGCTCTAACCTTGTAGAGGCTCTTCTCCGGCTTGATCAAAAAGTAGTAGGTTTAGATAATTTTTCTACAGGACTTAAAGAAAATTTAGATAATGTAGTTTCACAGTTTGAGGGTAAAGATTTTAAATTTATTGAAGGAGATATAACATCTTTTGAGGTTTGTAAAGAAGCAGTACAGGGAGTTAATTTTGTTTTACACCAGGCAGCTTTAGGTTCAATACCAAGATCTATTAATGATCCCATAAATACTCACAATTCCAACATATCAGGATTTTTAAATATGCTCACAGCATCTAAAGATGCCTCTGTTGATAAGTTTGTCTTTGCAGGATCTAGTTCAACCTACGGTGATCATCCCAATCTACCAAAGGTAGAAGATGTAATAGGCAATCCTTTAAGCCCTTATGCCATTACAAAATACGTAAATGAATTATATGCAGAAACATTTAGCAGACATTATGATTTTAATTCAATAGGTTTAAGGTATTTTAATGTTTTTGGTCGCAGACAAAGACAAAATGGTGCTTATGCGGCAGTAATTCCTAAATGGATTATTTCCATCTTAAAAGGAGAGAGAGTTCAGATATATGGAGATGGAAAGACTTCTCGAGATTTTTGTTATATAGATAATGTAATACAAGCAAATATACTTTCTGCTCTTAGTACGGATAACAATTCTCAAAATCAAATATACAATATCGCACTAAATGATGAAACTTCTCTATTAGATTTATATAAAATGATTGTTAATGTCATTCACACAAAAGATCCTTCTGTAAAAATTTTAGAACCGTCTTATAGTAATTTTAGGGCAGGAGATGTAATGCATTCAAGAGCAGATATAAGTAAAGCAAAAAAATTACTAAGTTATAGTCCTTCGCATAAAATTAAGGAAGGTATTGAAGAAACAGTTTCTTGGTATATGGAAAATTCAAAATTATGAAAGTATTAGTTACGGGAGCAGACGGCTTCATAGGGTCGCATTTAACCCAAGCACTTCATGCCGAAGGCCATAAGGTGAGGGCCCTTTCTCAATATAATTCTTTTAATAATTGGGGGTGGTTAGAGGATATTTCTTGTAAGCAAGATATAGAGATATTATCTGGAGATATTAGAGATTCTCATTATTGCAACGAGCTGCTGTCTGACATTGATGTAGTTTTTCATCTAGCAGCTTTAATTGCTATTCCTTATTCATACGAATCACCTCAAAGCTATTTGGATACGAATGTACAAGGTACTCTTAATATTTGCCAAGCTGCTATAGAGAATAATGTAAAAAGGGTTTTACACACCTCTACAAGTGAAGTTTATGGTACAGCTCAATATGTCCCTATAGATGAAAAGCATCCTCTTCAGGCTCAATCTCCATATAGTGCTAGCAAGATAGGAGCTGATGCTATGGCTATGAGTTTTTTTAACTCCTTTAATTTACCAGTTACAATTGTTAGACCCTTCAATACATATGGACCTCGTCAATCTGCAAGAGCTGTGATACCGTCAATAATTATTCAGATAGCCAATGGCATGAAGGAAATAAAACTAGGCGATACGACACCTACCAGAGATTTTAGTTTTGTTGAAGATACGTGCAGAGGCTTTATTCAGCTAGCAAATTCTGAAAATGCAATTGGAGAAATTGTAAATGTAGGCTCTAATTATGAGATTAGTATTTTGGATACCCTAAACTTGATTAAAGAATTAATGGGTAGTGAGGTAAACTTTATTACGGATACAGATAGACTCAGACCAGATAACTCAGAAGTATTTAGATTGTGGTGTGATAACAGTAAGATACATAAACTAACTGGTTTCAAACCTGAGACTAATATCCAAGAGGGCCTTCAAAGAACTATAGATTGGCTGATGATTCCTTCTAATCTCTCAAAATATAAAGCAGAAATTTATAATGTTTGATAATTTTATTAAATTTGTCAGAGAGCTTTATCAAACATCATCTTTTATCCCTCTACACGAGCCTTCTTTCTCTGGAAATGAAAAGAAATACCTTTCTGAGGTTATAGATTCTACTTACGTTTCTAGTGTTGGTGAGTCTATAGTTGAGTTTGAATCAAAGATTGCCCAGTATGTAGGTATTGAATTTGCTGTAGCTGTTGTTAATTGTACTTCTGCTTTACATTTATCACTTCTCCTATCAGATGTTACAGAAGGGACAGAGGTTATAACACAATCATTAAATTTTGTAGCTGGTAGCAATGCTATATCTTATTGTAAGGCAAAGCCTGTATTTATTGACATATCTAAGCGCTCTCTAAGTATGTCACCAGAATCACTCCAATCCTTCTTGGATGATAACTGCGAAGTCAGAGATGACGGCCTTTGCTGGAATAAAATAACAGGCAATAGGGTATCTGCATGTCTTCCTATGAATACTTATGGCTTTGTTTCTGATGCAGTACGGTTAAATAAACTATGTGCACAATTTAATATTCCGTTAGTCGAAGATTCGGCAGAATCTTTAGGTAGTTTTTATAAGAATAAGCATACAGGCTCTGAATCTTCATTGTCCACTATCAGTTTTAATGGTAATAAGGTAATTACAACTGGTGGAGGGGGTGTGATTCTTACTAATAATAAAAATCTTTATAAAAAAGCAAAACATATTTCTACTACAGCTAAGCTAAGTCATAAGTGGGATTTTAATCATAATGAGATTGGTTATAACTATAGGATGCCAAACCTCAATGCAGCGCTGGGTCTTGCTCAACTAGAGAATCTAGAGCCCTTTTTGCACAGTAAAAGATTAATAGCGGAAGCTTATCAATCCTGGGGAAAAAGCAATGGATTCAGTTTTGTTAAAGAAGAAGACCACACCCAAGCTAATTACTGGTTAAATTGTATATTACTAGATAATTTAAGTGATAGAGATGAATTCTTGGAGTACACAAACCAAAATAAAGTAATGACTAGGCCGTCGTGGATACCGATGCACAGACTTGAGATCTATAAAGATTGTCTTGCTCTAGATATGAAAAATACTGATTGGATACATGACAGGTTGGTAAACGTACCGAGCAGCCCTATAAGATATGAGGGCAATAATTAAAATGCTTAAAATAGCTGTTATAACAGGAACAAGAGCTGATTATGGTTTGCTTTTTTGGCTTCTTAAGGGCTTACAGGAAGATAATAGTTTTCACTTAGAATTAGTCGCGACTGGATCACATTTTTCAGAAGAACATGGAAATACATATAAGTTTATTGAGAGTGATGGCTTTAAGATCACAAAAAAAATACAGATACTTCATGGAAAGGATGGTGCAATTGATACTGCGTTAAGTACCGCAGAAGCAATCAAGGGATTCTCAAATTATTTTGATGAAAGCGATATCGACATAGTTATAATACTTGGAGATAGATATGAAGCATTGGCAGCAGCCTCATCAGCTATGTTTGCAAGAATTCCTGTGTTACATATTCATGGAGGGGAGGTCACTTCTGGTGCTTATGACGACATGATAAGACACTCCATAACAAAAATGAGTCAATTTCATTCTACAAGTAGTCATGAACATATGCAGAGAGTAATCCAGCTCGGAGAAAATCCAGAAAATGTAAAGAATTTTGGAGCTCCTGGACTAGAACATCTCAAAAGATCTAAGCTTCTCTCGAAGAAAGATTTATCTGAAGCACTTAATTTTGATTTGAAGAAATTCTTCCTTTTTACATACCACTCAGAAACTTTATCGACCACTCCTGTAGAAGATCAAATAAGTGAAATCTTAAAGGCTTTGGACTCTTTTGTAGGTTACAACATCTTATTCACTTTTCCGAATGCTGATGATGGCGGTAAGAAGATTATAGAATCTATAAATAACTACGTAAAAAGATACCCTAACAGGTGTTTAGCTATGCCTTCTTTGGGACAGGAGAAGTATTTCTCTGCTCTTTCTTGCTGTGATCTAGTCTTAGGAAATTCTTCAAGTGGAATAATAGAAGCTCCGGCTGCTGGTGTACCATCAATCAATATAGGAGATAGGCAACTTAATAGAAGTTCTGCTAAATCTGTAATAAATTGTAGGAATTCAATGCACGATATTTTGAACTCAATAGAATTAGGTTTAAGTGAAGATTTTAGAAATGAAAAAGATATTTATGCAAATCCTTACGGAGAAGGTAAAACATCAGAAAAAATAATAAGTTGGTTGAAAAAAATAAAATATAAAGACAAGAAAATTTTCTATGATTTAATTCAAGAAGTAGATTAATGGAAGAAAAATTATGAATACTTATATTATTGCTGAAGCGGGTGTGAATCATAATGGTAACTTAGAGGCGGCTAAGGAGTTAGTTAAAGAGGCAAAGAAAGCTGGTGCAGATGCAGTAAAATTTCAAACTTTTAAGGCTGTAAATCTAGTAACAAAAGACGCAAAGAAAGCTGACTATCAATATAAGAATACTAGTAAGAAAGATACTCAGTTTGAGATGTTGAATAAGTTAGAACTTTCTTATGATGAACAGTTAGAGTTATTCTATTTATGTGAAGAAATAGGAATAGATTTTCTTTCAACTGCTTTTGACTCTGAGAGCTTAGATTTTCTGACTAATAAAATTGGTCTAAAAACACTAAAAATCTCTTCAGGCGATCTAACAAATGCTCCACTTTTATATGAATTCGGTAAAAGTCAGAAGAGTCTTATACTTTCAACAGGAATGTCAAATATCCAAGAAATTCAGGAAGCATTGAGTATTCTTGCCTTTGGCTTGTTGAAGAAAGTTGGTCCGTCAGAGGCAAACTTCAAAGAGGTTTTTAAAAGTTCTGAAGCGCAAGAAATTCTCAAAGAAAAAGTATCACTTCTTCATTGCACCACTGAATATCCAGCCCCTCTTGACGAAATTAATCTACAGGCCATGTCGGTCTTAAAAGATAAATTTGATCTCAACATCGGCTACTCTGATCACAGCGATGGCATTCTAGTCTCAATTTTAGCAGCTAGTCACGGAGCAAAATTGATAGAAAAGCATTTTACTCTTGATAAAAATTTAGAGGGGCCAGATCATAAATCCTCCTTAACACCTGATGAGCTAGAAGAAATGGTAGTTTCAATTAGAAATATAGAAAAAATAATGGGTGATAAAATAAAAGAACCTACAAAATCAGAATTAAAGAATATTCCCATTGCAAGAAAGAGTATTATTGCCGTAAAAGATATAAAAGAAGGACAAAGATTTACTGATGATAATATTGCAGTTAAAAGACCAGGTACAGGTATAAGTCCGATTAAATTTTGGGATATCTTAGATACAAAAAGTAAGAAAGCTTACAAAGCCGATGAGATGTTAGATTGATAAAACAAGACATGCCAGTAATTATTTGCGGGACCGGAGGCCATGCTAGAGTCTTGGCAGATTCATTAATTAAATCTGATACCCAAATACTCGGTTTTATAACAGCTGATAAAAATCAAAAAGACTCAATATTTGGCATAGAGGTCCTTGGTGATGATTCTTATTTAAAAAATTTTTCTAATGAAGAGATTCTTTTAATTAATGGCATAGGTTCAGTGCCTGGAGAAGACAGAAGGTTAAGATTAGCTAAGAAAATGAGAAGAAAAGGGTTTAGCTTTGCTTCTGTTGTTCACATTTCTGCGATAATTGGTGAAGGCGTCAAGCTAGAGGAGGGTGTTCAGATCATGGCCGGAACAGTCATTCAAAATAATGTCTCTATTGGTGTGGATACAATTATAAATACTGGTGCTTTGATAGATCATGATTGCAAAATAGGAAGAGATTGTCACATAGCACCAGGAGCTGTGTTTAGTGGCGGAGTAATTGTTAAAAATGGAGTCCACTTCGGGACAGGAACAAAAGTAATTCAAAATATCTCTGTTGGAGAAGGTAGTATCATTGCTGCGGGATCAATCATTTTTAGAGATGTTGCAGCTCATAAAAAAATAATTCAGAAACTTAATTGATAAGAAGTCTTAGGCAGAGAAGAATTTTTTATATGTAAAAACCTCTTAGTAATGAATAAAATGAAAAGATCCCTGGGGCCTTTAAAGTATTAGTTTTTTATAAATATAAGATCTTCATGAATCCAGATAAAGGCAAGTAATAGTAAACAAAAATGACATCTTTAAATAACAACTTAGTAAAGAAAATACTCATTGTAGGTGTTGGTAGCATGGGTAAAAAATATATCCAGATTATCCAGGATTATTATCCTGAAATAACTATCGGAGTGTTGCGAAGTAGCTATCTAAAAAAAGATTTTAGCGGAATACACTCTATTGAAAATATTTTTGAAAGTATTTCTGATGCTATATCTTTCAGTCCAGATGCGGTTATTTTTTCTAATCCTGCCTCTATGCATGTAGAGTCCGCATTACCTTTTGCAAAAAAAGGAGTAAGCTTGTTCATTGAAAAACCACTATCAACCGACTACAAGGAAGCTAAAAAACTAATACAAATCTGTGAAGAAAACAAAGTTATATGCATGATGGGCTATAATTTAAGATATCTACCTAGCCTTATTAAATTTAGAAACCTTTTGCATGAAAAACAAGTTGGCGAAATCTACTCTGTTAAGAGCGAGGCAGGTAGCTTTTTACCAAATTGGAGGAAAGATTCAGATTACAGGTCTTCTGTATCTGCTCAGAAGAGCCTTGGAGGAGGTGTATTAAATGAGCTTAGCCATGAACTTGATTATATAGAATGGATTTTTGGGTCTATAAAATGGGTAAGCGCCACTTTGACTAAACGAAGTAACTTAGAAATTAATGTAGAAGATTCTTGCAATATGATTTTAGGTATAAGAGATGAAAAAAAAGAAAGTGATTTGATAGCTACACTAAATCTAGACTTCATAAGACATGATTCCACAAGAAATTGTCTAGTCACAGGTAGCGAGGGATCATTAAGCTGGAACGGTTTAGAAGGTACTGTTAAATATTATCCAATTGATGGAGATTCTTGGGAAATACTCTACTCTAACGATGAAAGTATGTACTCTACTTACATAGAAGAAGTAAATCATTTCTTTAATTCAATAAAATACAATAATCAACCTGTCGCTAATGGTGTAGAAGGATTACAAACATTGAAAGTAATTGAAGCAGCAAAGAAATCTTCTAAATCGGGTATGGTAATTAGTTTAAATGCGAAGAAACCTTAATTTAAAAAAATAGGAAAATTATGTCAAAGTTATATGTAGTTTTTTGCATGGATACAGAAGGTCCATGTGATGATCCTGGTAACCAGGAGTTATTGAAGGACTGGAATAAAGTAGATTTAGCAATGGACAAGCTCTTTAGTGATGAATTTAGGCATAAATATAAAGACAGCTTAGGAAATAACTTCAAAATTGGTTGGTTTTTCTTATCTTGGACAGGATTTAAGACCAATCCTAGAAATAGAGATTTTGGATATCATAAAGTTAGAGACCATTATAGAGAGAGGTGGGGTAAGTTAATAGATTCGTATGGAGATGAAGAATGTTGGCATTATCACCACCCTCCAAAATCAGGTATTGGAAATGAATGGAGCAATGATTGGTCTAGTTCTTCGGAGTATAAAACTATAATCTCTAGACAGATTATAGAAAGATCTTGGTTTCCAGTATGCTTTAGGGCCGGTGGAACAATTATGGATGCAAATCTTTCACAATGGGTTGATAGATGGTTTCCATTTGATTACTCAAATAGAGCACCTTTAAAATTCCCTGAGATGGATTGGAGTGATGGAATAAGTACATGGCAACCATATTCTCCTGACCCTATTTCCTTTAAAAAAAAGGGTAAGGGAAATAGGCAAATGGCTAGGTCTATGGACTTACTTACTGGAACTTCAGTATTAAGTGATGCAGATATTTTACAGGCTTTTGAGGAGGCCTCATCGAATGGTAAGGCTATTATAAGTGTATTTGATCATGACTATAGAGACATAGAGAAAAGAATTGTAGGCTTTCTTAGCAAACTAAAAGAAAGAAATAATGATTTTAACGACGTTAGTTTAGAGTATATGTCACCTTCAGAAGCAATAAATCAATATACCTGCAATAGTAGCGAAGATAATCTAAAATTAGAAATTAGTCTTTGCAAAGATCAATATAGAATTAGCGTAAACAAAGATATTCACCAGAAATATCCCTGGTTAGCAACTGAAGATCATAAGGGTAATTTTGAACAATTAGATGAAGGTATAAAAATTATCTCTGATAGAGTTTGGGAAGTACCTGCTAAAAAAATAGAATCAATGAAGACTATAGGGATTGCTGTTTCTAATGAGACTAGGGAGACCGACATTGTATTATTTAAAAATTAATAATCCATTTTAATGATAAAAATAAAACAAGAAAATTTTTCTGTTGGATCTTTCATATTTGCAAGAGGAGGATCTCAAGGTATAAAGAAAAAAAATATTACAAAACTTAATGGAAAACCTCTTATTCAATACTCTATTGAAGCGGCACAAAAAAATGAATATATTGACGATGTATATGTCTCGACTGATGACCTTGAAATTGCTGAAGTAGCATTAAAACTTGGGGCTAATGTACCTTTTATTAGGCCAAAAGAACTGGCTGATAACGATACCCCTGAATTGCTTGCATGGAAGCATGCCTTAAATTTCTTAAAGGCAAATAATAAACTTCCTGATATTTTTATATCTCTACCAACCACTTCCCCCTTGAGGGCTAATGGTGATATTACAAATAGCTTAGAAGCTTTGGTCAATTCTAAAGCTGATATATGTATTTCTATCTGTGCAAGCGATAGGAACCCTTACTTTAATATGGTTCAAGTTTACAAGAATGGTATTGCAGAGCTTTTGTTAAAATCTAAAAAGGCGATTAACAGAAGGCAGGATGCTCCAGAAATTTATGACATAACTACAGTGGCATATACAGGCTGGTCAAAGTACTTATTGGAGACTGAAGAGATTCTTAATGGAATAGTTACCACAACGCAAGTACCAAAAGAGAGGTCAATTGATATTGATACTCCATTTGACCTTAAGTTAGCTGAGTTTTTAATAAAACAAGACAAAGCTTATTAATCTAAACCTATTGTTTTAAACATCTCTTGAGCGGTTTTAAATCCTTTTTCTTTTGCTAGTTTTATAGAAGTCTGTGAAAGTATATGATCTGGTTTGTCTAGCCTCTCTAAGTTTTCCGATACTAAGGATTTCTTTTCACATATTATTAAATACTCATAACTTAAATTTGAGCTATTGATTAGATTATCATGTAATTCTAGATTTAATTTTCCAAAGTCCCCCCTTCTGGGGAAAAGATATAGGTGTTTTAATGAAAAACCAAATTCATTTAAGTTATTTATAAATATTTCTAAATCAGTGAATCTATTAGGAAAGTTTTTAAGAAAGGCATTTTTTTCAGCTTTAAAAGCCAAGAGGTCATCTTTATTGTAATTTGTACTTTTACCAGTTATTAGTAAAGTACCTTTATTTTTAAGTATACGGTTGAATTCTTTTAGACCTTTAAAGTGATCTACTACATCGAATGTAGCCCAACAAAATACTAAATTAAAGAAATTTTCTTCAAATCCAGTTTTTTCAGCACTACCTTTCAGTACATCAATATATGATTTTTTATTGGCTTCTTTAACAGCATACTCATCCGGATCAACTCCATAAATATTTTCTGAATAACTATTCAATAAATCGAACATACGACCAAAACTGCAACCTAAATCTAATATAGAGCTGCTTTCTTTTAATGAAATTAAGTCTAAGAAGTACTTGGCTTCATTAGGTCCTGCAATAGTTGTTCCATCTATCGATTTCTCTAAAGTTGAGGCCCAATACTGAGTATATTTTTTATTAAATTTCAAATTTTTCTTCCAATTACGTATATCGTTTGTGACATAGCCTGATATTCCTCACTTGGGTCATCTTTCATCCATAATAATGGTGCACTTAATAATCGCCAGAGTGAGCTTAAAATAGTTTTCCCAACTCTTGATTTAATCTTATAAGAAATTAGTGCTTCAACATAGGTTATCAATGCATAACCCACTCCTCTAGCAGCCCCATTATCTATAATTTCGAATTTGTTTTCCATTAATTTAAGCAATCCTGGTGTTGTCCATCTATGATAATCATGTTCGTGATGACGCAGGCAAGAGGAGGGTACACACAAGTAAAAGTAACCTTTAGGTTTTAATATTCTGAAGACCTCTTCAATTACTTCTTGAAAATCATATATGTGCTCTAAAACACTATTTGACGCCACGAGATCAACAGAGTTATCTGTCATAGGTATCTTCTTAAGATCTGCCACAATATCCACTGGATCATAGCTTCCTAAATCAATATTTAAAAAGCCATCATAGTTATCCTGACCAGAGCCTAAATTTATAGCTATACCTTCAATGTCATATTTTTCTCTAAGTTCACTTATTCTTGGCCCTCCAAGTTTGTCCATTTTTATTGGCTTAGGATTGTCTTTGAATAGATCAAATGAAGTGGTAACTTTTTCCCAGTTTTCATGAGGAATGAATTCGGCAACAGCAATAAGCTGGTTCGTTTCATTAAACGTATAAGAATTATCACAATTAGAGCAGTTCAATTTCTTATCTTCTTTCCTCCAGTTTGATGAAAAGCATTTATTGCATCTTATTGCTCCAAAATTATTTTTTATAACTTCTTCTTTCATATTTTAATTTAATTTTTTAAAGGTTTCCTTTTAAGGATATTGCTTTTATAGCATCCTTTATATTTCTTCCAGAATTGATTTTAAAGAGCTCTTCTTCTTCGATTGATCTTTCAGGTAATTTATTTTGTTTTACTATGTTTAGTATGTCTTCTGCACTAGATGAAGTCAGAACGAAGCCATTTTTAATAAATTGTTCCATTTCTATATACCACCCTATTTTATGAACGATAACATTTGAGATTGGCATTGCTTCTATTAAGACAGTTGAATTGATTCCTATTACGTATTTGCATTTCTTCAAGTAAAAATGAAGACTTTTATCGTTATTTTCTAGAAATTTGATGTTTTTTATTTTTTGTATTTCTTGTGAGTATAACGTCTTCCAACTTAAAAACTCATCAGGTCTTAATCTATAGTATATATTTAATTCTGGTATTTTCTTGGCAATTATAATTGCCAAATTCTCAAACTCTTTTCTTGCCATTTCTCCATCAGATATAAAGACAATAGATTTTTTATCTTGAATAATTTTTTCAATATCTTTTGTCATTAACTCCTGATAACTGCTACCTACTGCAATAGCTTTATAATTTCTTTCAAAGTATTTATTCCAGTAGCTTCCAAAGGTCATTACGAAATCACTTAGGAATTCTTTATATTCATCTATGATATCTGGATTGTGTGTGTAAAGTAGATTTTGACCTGATTGTAGTGAGTGCTGGTAGTCAACTGTATGCACGCCATTTAACTTAGCTATCCGTATTACTTCTGAGAATGATCCAGTATCAGAGTAAGCTATAATTTTTGGTTTTTTCAATTTAATGATGAGATTACTCAATATACCCATTGATTTTTGGTACACGAAATTATTTATATAAATTTGACTTAATTGGATTTCAAAATTATAAAATTTCTTGATTCTTCTATTTATTTCTTCTTCTAATTTAGGCCATTTAGTAAATTTCGTAAAGAAAGACGCAGCATGGCTTGTAAGTGACAGCATTTCACAAATATTAATGACATTCTTAGAGCCTGTGGAATAAATATTGTATTGATCAACTGTTGTTAAATGGTAGTCTTTTTTTAGTGGTTCTGAGAATGTCCAAACCAAGAGGTTGTCTTCTTTTCCATTGAAATCCAAGACTCTACCGTAATTGAATAATAAAATGTCTGTTTTTCCAAATAAGTTTTTAAGGCTTATTAAGCTAAAGAGTAACTTAAAAAGTTTTCTTATTATGGGTTGGCGCTTTGATCTTTTTGTTGATGCTGCTCTTTGGGCCTTTCCTTGATGCTCTAAAATAGCATCATAGACCGACCATCTTATTATTGCCCATATTTTTTTATCTTTATATCTTAGTCCATTAAGATTTAATTCTTTTTCAAAATTTAAGAATTTTTGAATATCTTGATTGCTTAAGTTTTCCACGAATTGTATTAGTTGATTAGCTAGTAAGAATCCTTATTCTTTCTTTTTTTAATATCTAAATTCAGAGGGTAAAACCATCATCTACAATAATATTCTGACCGTTAAGATATCTTGAGCTATCAGAAATTAAAAATTCTATTGTTCCTAGGATGTCTTCAGGATCAAGAAGGCCCTTATTTAAAGTATGCTCTTTATATTGTTCTCTAAAGTTTATATCATGATTGTTAGCTATACCGCCTGGGCTAATAGTATTAAATCTAATATTTTTACCTTTATAATACTTTGCATAATAACCAGTAAGATGGATAAGAGCTGATTTAATTGCAGCATAATGAATAGGCATTGTTAACTGAGTATTATTATAAATTTCAAACTTTGGATGGACTGTTCCATAGATGGAAGCAAAATTTATTACATTTCCGAAACCCTGTGTTTCAAAGAAATTTGCAAAAGACTTGGTGACTAAAAAATAACCACCAAGGTGTAAATTGATATTCTCACAGAAATTCTCATAACTCACATCATCCAAGTTCTGCAGGTTTTTTGCTGACCTAGGATAGGAGACATTAAGCAAGCAATCTATTTTTTCAAATTTATCCTCAGTTTTCTTTAATAATTTTTCAATAGATTTTAGGTTAGTTATATCTACATTTGTTTCTAAAGAATTCACGCCATCAAATGCATCTTTTTTTATAGATTTATCTGCAGATACAACTTTTGCTCCTAATGATAATAAATATGAGGAAATATTTTTCCCCATCAGACCTTCGGAACCTATAAGAATTATTATTTTATTTTTTATGTCACTGCTCAATTTTATTACCTATAATAAGACTAATTATGGGTCATTCTATCTCTCCACGAAATTCAAGTACAATTAAAAAAACTAAGTGCCCCAGATAGGAGAATTCCTCAATGTTTCTAGTCAAAGAAATTAATAGAGATAATATATAAAAAAGGAGTTGTTAATTGAGTAATATTAATTGGAAATCTTCAATTTTAAATTATAAAGAGGATATGAAATCCGCTATAAATAATTTAGAGAATGGGAAAAGTAGAATCGCCTTAGTTGTGGATGATAAAGACAAGTTAATAGGAACAATTACAGATGGAGATATAAGAAGGGCAATACTAGCCAACCTTCCCATGGACAGTAAATTAAAAGAATTTATGAAAGATCAACCGGTCTGTATAGATTCAGAAAAGAATAAGGATGATATTCTCAGGCTGATGAGAGAGAAAGATATATTGCAGGTACCAATTTTAGACAAAAATAAAAAAGTAGTAGGCCTTGAAACCTTAAATCATTTGTTGGAAGGAAAGAAGATAGATAATCCTGTATTCATAATGGCAGGTGGATTTGGAACCAGACTAGCTCCTCTTACCGATAAAACTCCTAAACCTCTCTTAAAAATAGGATCCAAACCTATCTTAGAAAGAATTTTGTTAAAATTTATAGATGCAGGATTTCATAAATTCTATATTTCAACTCATTTTATGGCCGATAAAATAAAGGAGTACTTTAATGATGGATCAGATTGGAATATTTCAATCAAATATATCCATGAAGATCAGCCTCTAGGCACAGGGGGTTCTTTAGGTTTACTGCCTAAATCTGAAATTGATTTACCCTTAGTCATGATGAATGGTGATTTATTGTCAGAAGTAAATTTTGTTGAGCTCCTTAGGTACCATTATGAAAAAAAAGGCATGGTAACCATGTGCGTATCACAGTATGAGCTTCAGATACCCTATGGTGTTGTAGTAAAAGACGAACATAAATTTATTAAGATTGATGAGAAGCCGTCTAAGAAATTTTTTATTAATGCAGGAATATATGTTGTAGATCCATCTGTTGTATCTGGTGTGGATGGAAGTTCTTATTTAGATATGCCAACTTTACTAAATGAAATTAGCCTAAAGAATCTCCCTGTAAATATTTTTCCTATACATGAATATTGGCTTGATGTCGGTCAACTGAGTGATTTTAATAAGGCTAAAGAAGATGTAAAGAATCAAGACTAGTCTTGTAATTCTTATTATGACCGATTTAGATGCAATTGAAATTTACTAAATTTTAACTTCAAAACTAATGCATACTGATTGCTTCACCTCTTTACGGTCTAGTTAAATTTTAGATTATCTAGGATAAATAGGAAATGGATCTGAACAGAGTGTTCTTTGGATTAATGGTTAAACTTTTAAAAAAACTTAAAGGGTATTTATTAAGCCAAGTGTATAATGATTTTTTTAAAAATAATTCAACTTGGTAATTTATTTATATATAAATGAGTAATATATTAGTTACAGGCGGAGCGGGTTTTATACCTAGTTGCATAGCTGACAACTTGCTACAAAAAGGTCATAAAATCATTTCTGTTGATAATTTTGTAACAGGGAAAAAAGAAAATGTATTAAAAAAAGAAGGTCTAAGGTTTGTAGAAGCTGATGTAAATAATTATGAACAGATTGCCCCTTTATTTGAAAATGAAATTGACTATATCTTCCATTATGCTGCACTAGTTGGTGTAAAGAGAACTCTAGAAAATCCCATCAATGTTCTTGAAGATGTTAATGGGTTTAATAACATCTTCTCGCTAGCTAGAGATGCAAAAGTTAAGAAGATTTTTTTCTCTTCATCGTCTGAAGTGTATGGAGAGCCAGTCCACCTTCCACAATCTGAGTATTCGACACCACTTAATTCTAGGCTGCCTTATGCGGTTGTTAAGAATGTAGGCGAATGCTTCTGTAAGTCCTATAAACAAGAATTTGATCTAGACTATACAATATTTAGGTTCTTTAATACCTACGGCCCAAGGCAGAGTGATGATTTTGTTGTTTCTAAGTTCCTGGTTGCAGCTACTCAAGGTAGAGACTTGACTGTTTATGGAGATGGAAGCCAGACAAGGACTCTTTGTTTTATTGATGATCATGTAGATGCAACAATGAATGCCTTATCTAAAAACTTATTTAATAATGAGATTGTTAATATAGGTAATGATCAGGAAATTACTATTCTAGATTTAGCGAAGACAATAATAAGATTAACAAAATCAAAATCTAAAATTATTCATCTTCCTCCTCTCAAAGAGGGTGATATGACAAGAAGACAGCCTGAAATAACTAGAATGAAAGAACTTTTAGGAAGAAATTTTACTGAGCTTGAAGTAGGGATTCAGAAGGTAATTGATAGTAATTACCTCTGAAATTAGTTACTAATAATTTGATCTGCAAGCCACGCTAACTATCGTATAGTTTTTCTTAAGAAATAAAAAAATGTCCTCAGAATTAATTAAAGTCGGATTTTCTTACGTACTCACGAAGTATTTTGTAATTGGAATAAATTTTGTTAGAACTGTAGTTGTGGCCTCTGCCTTAGGGCCTGCAAGTTTAGGAGAGTATGCTTTTATAGTGATAATACTAGAGTATATGAATTATTCTAATCTCGGAATTTTTCATGCGATGAACAAGGAAGTCTCTATAAGTATAGGGAAAGATGAGAAAAAAAATTATATAAAAAAGGTAATAAATAATACTTTCTCTTTTCAGGCATTAAATTCTCTCTTTTTAGGATTCTTGTTTCTTCTTTTCTACTTGCTAGAAGTCTATGGCCGCTTCGAAAATACAGCTTTTGATTCAAAATATTTAATGTATATTTTTATTCTAGGGATAGTTTTTCAAATGAAGAGCTTCATTTTTGTACATCTTCGCTTATTTGATAAGTTCACAGATATTGTAAAGATAGAGCTACTTTCTTCAATTTTTGTCTTTATTGGAGTCTACTTTTTTATAGATAAATTTAAGATAGATGCAATTCTACTTGTAAGTATTATAGGGAATCTAATCATAATTATTCCCACACTATTTAGGATAAAATCCTTAAATTTTTCTATTGAATATAAACTTCTTAGAAGTCTTATTTTATTAGGATTGCCTCTGCTTCTTTTCAATTTCTTAGTTCTTTTAACAACCTCAATCGACAGGGTGATGATAAGCCAATTAGTCTCTTCAAATAAAGCTACCTTGGGAATTTTTCATTTTGGGTACCTTCTTTCTTTCGGAGTAATGACCGCATTTAATTCAGTAATTTTTCTCTTAGTACCTAAGGTTTTAAGGCAGTTTAATTCTCATTCTCAAGATACGGATTTAATGATGGAGCAGTCTAAATTAGTAGAGAATGTAATTATTTTAATTGCAATCCTTGGTATAACAATTTTACCTACTTTTATACATATATTCATGCCCCAATATGTCCAGAGTATACTCGTGATGCAATTTTTGCTATTGGCTTATAGTGTCAACGGTTTATCCTTTTTACCTGGAACTTATATGATAGCTAATAACCTTCAGTTAAAACTCCTTCCTGCTTTTTTACTCTCTTTATCCACAGCAGTCCTGTTAAATTATTTATCAATTGAGTTGGGTTATGGGATATACGGTGTCGCTATAGCTACTATCTTTACTTTTGGGATATATACTTTTGGTTTATTTTTGATATATCTCCGTTTAATGAAAATAAATCTTTTTAGAGGCTTGTTGAAGATTTTTTGGAAGCTCGGAGTGTTTATACCTGTATCTATTATTTTATTGTATGAGAGATCTAATCTTTTATGGATATTATTGCTTTACACGCTTCTATATGGGAAGGATTTCATAAAACTAAGTAAGCTGTATTATCCATTGCTTAAATCTTCAATTAGATAAGATTGTTTTATTTCTTCTTAATTCAATCATAAATTATATAATATCCATTAAATTAGAGGTTTTTATGGAAAGTGATAATAGTTCGAGTCTAAGTTTTAAAGATATTCTCGACGCAAGTGCAGCAAATCTAAGTTCTGGCTCAGTACTTACAATAACTGATGTCCTTGTAGGACTCTTTGCGAGCCTACTATGTGCATCTATAATATCTTGGACTTATCGAGCTAGTTATCAAGGTGTCTTGTATCAAAAAAGCTTCAATATATCTTTAATATTAATTTGCCTGGTCACAACCTCTGTCATCATGGTTATTAGTGGTAACTTAGTTCTTTCTTTAGGAATGGTGGGGGCCTTATCTATAGTTAGATTCAGAGCTGCAATAAAAGATCCTTTAGATATTGTTTTTATGTTTTGGGCGGTTTCAGTTGGAATAGCTAATGGAGTCGCTAATATAAAAGTTTCGCTTACCGCAACTATTGTAATAGCAATTTTAATGATAATTCTTAATAGAATACCTTTTGGAATGTCGGCTTTTGTAGTAATAATTAAGTATCAAGAAGATTCAGAAGAATCTATCCTTAATGCGCTTTCATTAAATAGCAGCAGGTACGTAGTAAAAAGTAAGAATTACAAGGATGGTTTCGTAGAATTAATAGCTGAAGCAAGGCTCTCAAAAGGTAATAATCTTTCTGCAGAGCTAACTAAAGAGGAAGGTCTTATTGACCTGAGTCTTCTCGCCTACAGCAGCAATATATTAGATAATTAGAGTTGCTTTTTAATGAGTATACTTAAGCTTTTAATAAAAGTTACCATACTTTTATCGATAGTATTCTTTGTATTTGCATCTTTTCTTTACTACAACGATAAGTTCTATTCTTCGGCGGTAAAACTCTCTGAAAGAAATGGTTATTTATCTACTTCCTTAGATTTGGTAGATAATTTCTATAATGAGATAGATCTAAATAAGTACATAAGCAAAGAAGACTTAACAGAAGACCAAGTCGTTAGGCTCTTCCTATCTGGTTCCGATGTAAAGATGATGAATGAAAGAGTCGAGTTATTTAAAGAAGTCGGTTATATAAAAGATGAGTTGAACCTGTGGAGAAAAGCAAGAATAGAATTAAAAAATTTTCAAGAAAAGGTTAAGTATAAATTCCATGGTACTTCTATATCGTCGATAGTTAATTCAGATTCTTTTTCATTAAGAATAAAGCATAAAAAAGAAGGAAATTACCGCAATTTGATGCGTGAATACTCTTTAATAACTTATCAAGATGATTTAGATATCTCTACAATAAGTATAAATAAGATTGCTTCGGATTTTGGGCTTTTGTCTCCCCATGGAAAAATGGTGATAGCGAAGATAAATAATGTTCCTATCGGTATGTATATGCTTGTAGAGCATTATGGAAAAGAATGGTTTGAGAAAAACCATCAGATGACAAATTATACTATTCTTAAATCAAATGATGACTGGGATAGAAAAGAAAACACCTCTGACACTGCCCACATCTCTAACTCTGATAATCTAGTTAATAATAAAGAAATAAAAACTACCTCTTTGGATTCCCCGGTAGCCGTGGCAGCATTAAAGAAATTATTCGTTGCTATAAAAAATAATAATCTTGAAAGTGTAAAGGAATATATTGACCTAGATTATGCTGCAAGATTTTTATCCATGAGCATTTTAGCGAATAATGCTCATTCTGTATCGGGGGATAATTTGAAGTATATTTACGATCATACTTCAGGAAAGTTTAGATTTTTATATAGAATTGAAGATACCATCAAGCCGATAGGCAAATCTTTATTAGGCTTTAATTCTTCTTGGTTCCTAAGTTATTCAGCTTCTTCTACTAATCTTGAAGTTTTCAAGATCTTGACAATGGATAATAATTTTAGGAATTTAAGAGATAGATATCTTAATCAGCTGGTAAATAATAAAGACACCCTGATCAATGATGCTAAGTTAGTGTTTGATTTTAATTATCAAACCTTACTCAATAGCAAAAATTCTTTGCGAAGAGAGAAATTTAAAGAGAAAGAATATTTATTTAATCTAGGGAGTAATTTAGACATTATCCGAAATTATCTCAATTACAATAAAGTTTTTGTAACTGTAGACTCTACCCAAAAGAGTTTAAAGAGATTATCGATCCTAAATGACTCTTTTGTAAGTATTACTTTCAGGGATGCATATAAAAATATGAATAAAGATCAAAAATTGTCAGACCAACCGACTAAAAAGGACCTTGGTCTTATAGAAATAGACTCTCCTCATCTAGATTTTAAATTGGATCAGATTAATACAATCCAAGAATTTAAGATTGTAAGAGATGACCCAATAACAGACCTAATTTTTACAAACCAAATTACCGGTAAAGTTATCCCAAAAAAGGATGTATATATAAACTATATTAATGATTACAAAGTTTCTACAAAATTAGATTCTATTGAGAGTCTAGAAATTAACAAATTAGATTATTTTATAAATGGAAATGACCTTGTGATCAGAAAAGGGAGTTACAAAATACAAGATGACCTCATTTTTCCAAAATTGAATATAGTTCTGAGGCCAGGAGTGAGGCTCCTTTTAGGTCCTGGTGTATCTGTCTTATTCCAATCTGATCTTTCTGCTGAAGGAATCAAAGAAGATCCAATTACTGTTTCAAGACTTTATCAAGATAAGAATTTTGGAGTCTTTGCGGTTATAGGTAAAGAAAAGAAGGCAGAAGTTTTCTTATCTAATTTTCATTTAGAAGGTGGAGATCAATCTTTAATTGAAGGGGTGAAGTTCTTAGGACAGCTGTCAATTCATAATGCCAATGTAAGAATACAAAACTCTTCGGTAATAGGCGGACTATCAGATGACGGTATGAATATACGAAATAGTAATGTCTCTATAAGAGATTCAATCTTCGAGGGTAATTTTGCTGATCAAATTGATTTAGATTTTTGTGATGCGGAATTAGTTAATAATATTTTTAGATTTAAAACTAATAAATTTAATTTAATAAATGATCCAAATGGAGATGGTTTAGATGTAAGCGGCTCTAAAGTTAGACTTATAGGAAATTCCTTTTACGATTTTGTTGATAAAGCATTAAGCATTGGAGAAAATTCAAAAGTACTCTTAGGAGATAATACTTTTAATAAAAACTTTCGAGCCATTACTGTTAAAGATGGATCATCAGCTTATGTTTTAACTAACAAATATCTTACAAATAACTACGACTTTTCTTTGTACGTAAAAAAACGTTTCTATAATAATCCTCAAATTTTTATAGAGACATACTCCGATGCATTAAGGATAGACAACCAAGTAAAGAATAAATTGAATTCAATTAACCTCCTTGATAAGGATAGCCTCATTCTTAAATATGAATCAGAATAATCTAAAATTATTTCGACAAGAGTTTAAATATTATATTGCTGAAAATAAACTTTCGAGTTTAAGGCAATCTCTTGGTCAGCTGATGAGTATTGATGAGAACTCAGTAAATAATTCTAAGACTTACACCATAACTAGTATTTATTTCGATACTCCTTTTGAAGAAGATTTTGAAGAAAAAGTTGATGGTGTAAAATCAAGAGAGAAATTTAGAATTAGAATTTACAATAATAATTTTGATGTAATCAAGTTTGAGTCTAAGAAAAGGGTAGAAACAGTTATACAAAAAACTTCTGCAACTATATCAAAAGAAGATGCATCGGCTTTGTGTTTAGGAGACTTCTCTCCTTTACTAAGATCAGATAATAAATTCTTACAGCTTTCTTATTCTAAACTAAAGTCTGGAGGTTATAGGCCAATAGTAGTAGTAGAGTATGACAGAGAGGCATACTTCTTGCCTTATGGAAATATCAGAATAACTTTTGATATGAATTTAAGAACTTATAACTCCGATTTAAATTTTTTTAATCTCACCGCAGCTACTATGCCTGTATTTCAAGACAATCTTCAAATCCTTGAAGTAAAACACAGTGTCCCTTTGCCGTCTCATCTCCAGTTTGTTTTAGGGAAAACTGTAGCATCCAGAAACTCTATTAGTAAATTTGTACTTGGGCAGAGATATAATGAGAAATCATCCTACCGAGATCCTATACATGAACCTTTTTAAAAAACTAAGAATTAATCTTTCATACAATCTCTAATGATGACTAATCAATATCCCTTAAAGGCCTCTATTTTAATACCCGTTCTTAATGAAGAAGGATTTATAAAAAACTGTGTTGATTCTATTATTTCTAGAACAGAAGATATTTCTAATATGGAAATAATAATTATTGATGGAGGAAGTCAAGATAGTACGGTTGATATTGTTGATGAATTGATTAAAGAATATAGTTTCATAAGATTATTACATAATAAAAAAAAGATCACTCCAGCTGCTTTAAATATAGGTATAAAGAACTCCCGGGGAAATTATATCGTTAGACTCGATGCGCATGCAGAGTACTCTGATGGTTATATAAGTAATAGTATTTCAGCATTAGAAAACTCTTCTAAAGATGTTGTGAATGTTGGCGGACCTATAGAAACAAAGACCAACTCTACTAATCTATTTTCTAAAGCTATTTCTATTTGTCTATCTAACATCTTTGGTGTCGGGAACTCTAAATTTAGAACAGAAATACCTAAAGAACCTATTTTTGTTGAAACTGTTCCTTTTGGTTGTTTTAGGAGGGAATTATTTGAAGAAATAGGCCTCTTCAATGAAGATGAGCCAAGAAATGAAGATTTAGAGTTCAATAAAAGAATCTTAAATTCTGGTAAAAAAATATTACTTGATCCTGAGATTAAATCTACTTATTTTTCTAGGTCGGACTTAAATTCTTTAGTCTCTCAGCAATTCGATAATGGAAAAATTGTTACAAATAAGTATAGAGGCAAGGACTCTTTTCACAAATTGAGGCACTTTATTCCTTTTTTGTTTACAATGTATATTGCTTCGCTTTTTCCATTTCAGCTCTTTGTAGTTAATTATTTAGATACCTCGCTTCCTTTAATGGCAATATATTCACTTCCATTAATCATGTATTTTTGTGCTAATATTTTCTTTAGCACCTCTATAGTTATTAAAGGTAAAGATGGAAAACTTTTTTTACCCTTATTTTTTGGTTTCCTGTTGATCCATTTATCATATGGCTTCGGGTCATTGTTCGGATTCTTAAATTTAAGAAAGAAGGAATCTTTTAAAGAATTTATGAATAAAGTGTTTCCTTATGAGACTACTTTTGAAAGACGGCATTTTGGTTTTTTTACGAATCTTATTAAATTCTTCTCTTTAAGATTTGCTTATCTGCTATTCAGGTTTAATATTTCTGCTAATTTCTTAACAATTTTCTCAACATTTTTAACCCTTCCCTGTTTCTATCTGTTGTATGAAGGAACTCAGAATACAAATATTATCTTCATAATTTCTGGATATTTATTAATAGGTATTGTCCTCTTTATAGATTTTGTTGATGGATCTTTGGCAAGGATTAACAAATTTAGTTATGCTGCAGGAGATGCTCTTGACAATCTGCCTCCTGATATAATTAGAATAGGCTCTATACTCTTCTTTGGTGTTATAACAGGAAGTAAACTATTTATACTTCTTGCCTTTATGAGTTCTATTATAATCTCCTATTATCTGCCAGCTACACTTGATAATATTCAAGAGAAAAGAAAGTGGATACTCACAATTTTTGCTTCTCGAATGGCAATTACAGGCTTACGGGTAATTTCGCTATTGTTAATACCTATCGTAACTTTTTCAATATATTTCTTCGGTAGCGTAGGCATAGTTATTTCTTCTTCCGTAGTTATCATATATTGGTTTTTATCTTGCGTTTGGGTAATTTTTACTCTTGAAGATAAAGAGTTAAGAAAATCATAAATCTACTTAAATAAGAATGAATCTATATAGACTTTCAGGTTCTAGCATTGCAAATTTTTCACTTAGAAAGGTTTTTATAATATCTTTTGCTTTCTTTTTTGCAGTATGGGGTGCTAGCTGGTCGTTCCCCATAATAAAAATTCCTTATTCTTTTATTTGGATAGGTTTTACCTTAGTTAGTCTTGTCTTCTTTAATCAATATAGAATTAAGATTAAAGACCTTGCAGTTTTTGGTTTGATTGGTGCTTCTTTATCTTTCTATCTAATTTTAGGAATGCCTGATAATTTATCTTCTGATAGAGTTTCAGCTGATGTTATGTATTTGGTTACTTATTACTCTAAATTTATTTTTGGATTTTTAGTCTTCTTCTCTTTTATTAATGTATTTGAAGATGAGACAGATATTAGATTGTTTTTTTTAACCTGTGCGCTATTTATTATATGTATAGTCCCATTTCTTGCTTGGAAGTATTTAGTAGTTTACGACTTAGATTACATAGGAGTAGTTGTAGATGATGCATTAGGAGGAGTCAAGGTTTACAAGAATTCTCTCGCAACTTCTCTTGCATATGTTACTCCTTTCTTGTTTGCAGCCTGCTATACGGAAAAAAATACTAGGTTTATATTTCTCTTGTCCTTGTTTTTAGTTTTATTTTTTTTCTATTATGTAAACTCTCGGTCTGCCCTAATAATTTTAGGGTTTGAGTTTCTAATTTTTTTATTTCTATCTAGGTCTAAAGTAATAAAAAAGGGAATAAAGATAACATCAATTTTTCTGGTTTTAGTCTTAGTAATTGGAGGATTTTCGATCAATGATTGGTTTAGAAAGTCAGGAAGTTACTCTGACAGTGGTTTTAAGGATGTAGCAACTGAAAGTATCCTGCAGACCCATAGAGGATGGTTATTAATAGAGGCTTTGGAAGGATCTATAAATACTGCAGGGTTGGGTAATGGTTTATCAACATTTAGGATCAGGCCGACTAATGAAGGATCTAGAACCGATACTCACAATGACTATTCTTTATTGCTGTATGAGCAAGGATTGATAGGATTTAGCCTAATTATTTATCTAATAATGTGGAGAGTTTTTTTATCTATAAAGCTTTCAAAAGAAATTGATAATAGATATTTAGAGGCATCAGCATCATCTCTTATAGGCTTATTTGTAAGTCTGATGTTTATAAATATTATTCAAACTTCTATTTTTTGGGCACTAATAGCTATTAATTTCTCAATTTTTAAAATCTATAAAAGATAATCGTATGTGCGGAATTGCAGGAATAGTTTCATCCAAGAGGTCGTTAAAACCAGTCTTAAATGATATGAAGGATTCTCTGTTTCATAGAGGTCCAGATAACCAAACTTCATATGTTGCTGGTAACTTAGGTTTGGTCCATACCAGATTGAGCATTATCGACTTGAGTGAAACTGCAAATCAACCAATGAAAGATTTATCTGATAGATATGTGATCGTCTATAACGGAGAGATTTTTAATTATAAGGAGCTAAAGAAAGACCTATCTAATCAGGGTATTGATTTTAAAACTAATAGTGATACTGAGGTTTTACTTAATGGTTTTATAAAATATGGAATTGATTTCCTTAAGAATGTGAGAGGCTTTTATGCTTTTTGTATTTACGACAGTGTGGATCAAAAATTAACTCTTTCTAGAGATTTTTTTGGAAAGAAGCCTTTATATTTTTCTCTATTAGATAATGAATTCATATTTGGTTCTGAAATAAAGGCAATTACACGCTCCATTCAAGAACCCTTAGAAGTAGACTATCAGTCTTTATCTCATTATTTATGGAAAGGTTATTATGCTAATGGTGACTCTGCTTTTAAGAATATTAAGTCACTAAAGCCAGGAGAAACAATTGAAGTTTCTTTAAAACCAGAAATTATATCTAGATATATCGACTCCTCTCAGGCAAATATTCATGTTTCAAGAAAGCATCCAAAGAGAGATGTCGATGCAGTGGAGGGTGCTTTAAAGGATTCAACTTCTTATAGGCTTGTATCAGATGTGCCAATTTCTTTTTTACTCTCCGGGGGGGTAGACTCTTCCTTAATCTCTTCAATTGCTTCTGAATTAAGTGAAACAAAAATAGATACGCATTATCTTGGGTTTGAAGATAAACCTGATGAATTTAAAGAATTAGCAGAATTTGTAGCTTCAAAGATTAACTCTAATCATCACACAAACCTCATACCTACCCCAAGTTTTAATGAAGTTATACCAAAGATTTTAGATGTGTTTGACGAACCTTTTGCTGATTATTCATCTATTCCTAGTTTAGAAATATATAAGATTATAAGTGCTAAGAATAAAGTTGCTATTTCTGGAGATGGAGCTGATGAAATTTTTAGTGGTTATAAGGACTCCAAGCTTTTTTTTCTAAGTTCTTTTTTACCTTCTTTCTCTCTAAAGAGCTTGAGTTTCCTTAATTTTATTTATCCTTTGTTAAATTCAAGTAGTAGATTACTAAGATATCTTTCATACGGCGTAACCATGATTCTGGGAAATGATGGAATACTTAGCCTGTCCACTAACAGAGGAGGGTGGAACAGTTATTTTAGAAAAGAGTTTATGACACCGGAGGGTTATGACCTTACTGGAGGAGATGAGGTTGAAAGAATGGAATCAGAAGATTTTATTAATTCAGGTTCTAACTCATTGGAGAGGTATTTAAACTATGATAAAAAGAGACTCACGTACGATTTTTTGGTTAAAGTGGACAGAACTTCCATGGCTAATTCTCTTGAAGTTAGATCTCCTTACCTAGATAAAACTATTATTGAAGAAATTTTTCCAGTCCACCCTTCTAGCCTCTTAAGTCTTAAGGAGACAAAAAAAGAACTGAAAGAACTTTTGCGTACTAGAGGACTTTCTAGATTAGCTAATGTAAAGAAAATGGGTTTTACTCCGCCACTTGAATTATGGATACTGTCCGATGAAAGCAAGCAATTCCTTAAGAATATGATTTCGGATGAAAATTCAATTGTTTCTAAGTTATTTCGTAAAGACAAACTACAAATCCTTATTAATTCAGATAAAAATATTATAAGAAATAAATCTAGGCTGTGGCACTTAATGATTTTACATCAATGGCATTCAGAGCATTTCAGCAACTAAGCCCTATGAAAATTATTCACCTCGCTCCAATCAAAGGACTTTTAGAGAAGATTAATGGTTCTGTTAAAGAAGTAAAATTAGCACCAGAAGGGATTTCAGCTTCAGTTCCTAATCTAGCAGAAAGTCAATACAGAGCAGGAAACGAAGTAGGTCTAATATCATCCTTCGCATCTGCCAGGCCAGTATCAGAAGATATTTATTGGAGCTCTTTAGAAAATTACAGTTTATTTGCTATCCTATCTAATGGCCCTTATAAGAAGTTTATTAAAGATTTTGGAACACCTGATTTATTAAATATCCATGACATTTATAATTTAAAACAGATAATTTTCTCATTGCATTTTTTTATTCATGGTGTAAAAGTTTTTGTAACTCCGAGAGGAACCTTTTCTGAAGTAGCCCTTAGGAGAAGTAAATTTAAAAAAATCTTTTTTTTATTGGTTTATAAAATTTATGTAAGATTTATTTATGCTTTTGTAGCATTAAATGAAGGAGAAAGTAAACAAATCAAGAAGGTGTTTCCTAAAAAGAAGATAATTATTATAGGGAATGGAGTTGACTATAACGAGGAGCGAAACAATAAATTAAGTAATTTTTTTAAGACTAAAGTTCAACATACTTTAATAAATATTGGTTTTTTAGGAAGGTTTGATATTCATATAAAAGGGCTTGACCTTCTTTTGAACGGATATCTGGAATATCAAAAAAAAGTAGATAAGATAAAAATTAAAATCTCACTTTTAGGTGAACATAGAGTTCGAGAGTGGGATAGTAAAAAGTTTATAAGTGAAGTTAAGTCTAAATTGCCTCATCCAGAGTTGCTGGAAGTTAGTGGGCCATATTATGGTTTCTCTAAATGGGAAGAGCTAGCAAAACTAGATTTACTTATTCAGCCTTCAAGGACTGAGGGTATGCCAAATACAGTCCTAGAAGCAATGTCTTCAGGAGTACCTTGCGTAGTAACACCTAACACTAATGTTGCAGAAATGATTCTAGAAGCTAATGCAGGCTGGAGGATTGAAGCAACAGAGAAATCAATACTGGATTTTCTTCTGGATATACAAACTTGTGATAAAACTGAATTATTACAACTGGGTAAAAACGCAAAGAAGTATACAAAAGAAAATCTTACATGGGATAATATAGGTAAATCAAGTTATCTTTAAATAAGATTAAGGAAAATAATGAATATAGCCATCAATGGATTTGGAAGAATCGGAAGAGTTTTGCATCGCATTATCTCTTCAAGGAAAGATTTAAATCTTGTAGCAGTAAATGATATAAATCCTGATATAAATAATTTAGCTTACCTTGCAAACTATGACTCAACTTATGGACCTTTAGCTAATAAATACTCTACAGATGGCAATAAGTTAGTTGCTGCCAATAGTTCAATTGATTTCTTCTCTCAAAAGGATATTGCAGATGTTCCTTGGGAAGATATGAATATTGATGTTCTAATTGATTCTTCTGGAATAGCTCAAAATCTTATAAGTGCAAAACAACTTAAAGGAAAAGTTAATCAAGTTATATTTACAAACTCTCCTGATGAATCCAGTGTGGATAAGACTGTTATCTTTGGTGTAAACCATAAAGATATTAATCTTTCTGAAGATTTCTTAATTTCAAGCAGTATATGTGATGCCACTGCATTCGCCCCTCTCGTTAAGTTAATCCATGATAATTTTACTGTTGAGAATGGTTTCTTGACAACACTTCATCCTTGGTTAGGCTATCAGAACTTACTAGATGGTCCTTCAAAAGCATACGCTGCTCCCGGAGAAATTCATGATGAGTATGCGCTGGGAAGATCAAGCCTAATGAACTTGATACCAAAAAATACTTCAGCAATATCGGCTACTTATAAAGTACTTCCTGAGTTAAAGGATAAGTTTATGGCTGTTTCCTATCGCATCCCTACTAGTATTGTTTCTTCTGCAGATTCAACACTAATACTTAAGAATTCAGTATCAAAGGAAGACATTACCTCTTTACTTATAGAGAATGAAAAAGAATTTCCAGATATTATTTCTAACAATTTTGAAGCATTAGTTTCTTCAGACTTTACTCAAAATACAAGTTCAGTGATTGTAGATCATAGGTTTCTAAAATCTGAAGGAAATTTCTTAAAGCTACTTACTTGGTATGATAATGAGTGGGGTTATAGCTCTAGAGTAGTTGACTTGGTTGAATATTTAAATCAAGAAAATAATTATTAAGAAGATCCTCGCAATCTAAACTTATAGAATTTCTTACATGAGAGACACTGGAAAAACTAATCTTTCTGCCTTCAGTGTAAATGACTTAGAAATCAATAGAATTAGGTATGATTCTAAAGATGCAATTATAAAGACTACCAAGTTAAATCCTTCCATGGGTAAGAATTCTGAACAGGTCTTTGATCAAATAAACCTTTATATTGAAAGTTTCATAGACGCTAAGATCAATATTCCTACTATCTTACACAGAGAATTCTCTCCTGAAGAAATTGTATATATTTGTGAGGATGCTGGAGATAACGTATTTGCCTCTTTCTTACCTAAAAATATTAAAAAAACGATAGAAGATGGCGAGGTACTTGCTTCTATATTTGATACCCTATACAAAGCCCAATCTCATGATATTCATTTAGACCCTCATCCAAAAAATTATGTTATCAATGGTGAGGTTATTAAGTATGTAGATTTTACTCCCCCTTATTCTCAAGAATATTATGACTTAAGATTATCTGTGGCAAGTGAGAGCCAGAAACCAGTATTAAATGATTTCTTTAAATGTTTTGAGCCTTCCGAGATAGTAATCCATTTTTTAGGTGATCTCCTTAAGATAGATAGAGAAATATATGACTACGCGGAAACAATTTTTGAGTTAATAAAAGAAAGAAATTTAACAAAATTAGACTATAAAAACTTCTTACTAAGAGCTGAAGAAGTTGTAATAAGAGAGAAAAAAAGAGAAGGAGAGGGCATTTTTTTGCTCTAGATCAGAATATGAAAGCATTAATATTAGCTGCAGGTTTGGGTTCTAGGCTAAGACCTCTAACAGATCAGGTCCCTAAAGCCATGGTAAAATTTAAAGGTATTGAGGTTATAAAACATCAGCTCGATACACTCATAGCCCAGGGTATTGATGATATAACTATTATTACTGGTTACCATTCTGAAGTTCTAATAGATTTCTTGAATACTAATTTTAAAATTAAATTTAATGTAATGAATAATGAATTATACGCATCTTCAAATAGTGCATACTCTTCCATGAGGGCCTTTGAGTCATATATAGATTCAGATTATATTCATATAAATTGTGATATTTTATTTTCTGAATCTCTTTTGGCTACTTTAATAAATGATTCTAGAAAGAATATTCTCTGTGTAAGAAGTGACCTAGAGTTAAAAAATACAATGGAGAATGTTATAGGGTTAGAAGGGAGAATAGTTAATATGGCATTAAGAAGTAGTAAATTAGCTAGATTTAAAGCTTTTGGTTTAGCAAAAGTTTCAAAAGAGGCTCTTCATGAAAATTTGGCCTACTATGATGTACTTAAGGATGCGAAGCAGATGCAAGAGAATTATTTTGGTTTAATAAGGATGTGTTTAGGACGAATAGAATACAGTTATATTGAATCAAACAAAGAGAATCTTTCTGAATTAAATACTCTAGAAGATTTGAAGAGCTGTAAATTTATATTACAGTAAAACTTCATGAAACAAGTCGACAAACTTAAAGGCATTCTGAAACATCACTTCGATACTAAAAAGACTTTTGATTTAAAAAATTATGGTTCTAATTGTTATGTTTCTAGCTGGCAAGAGCCTCATAAGCTAATTGAAACCACTTATCTAGATAACATGGAAAATAAGACTATCTTGGATTATTGCTGCGGAGATGGTGTACATTCTATATTTCCAGCCCTGAAAGGGGCAGAAGTTACAGGAATAGATTTCTCGTCACACTCAATTGAAAGAGCTAAAGAACGATCAAGAAACTTTAATGTTGAGAATAATTGTACTTTTTATGCAGGAGATGTAGAAGAAATAGAATTGCAGGATAAAAAATATGATCTAATTTTGTGTAATGAAAGTTTGTTGTATTTAGATCTAGAAGAAACTTTTAGTAAGTTTTCAAATTTACTAAAGAATGAAGGTAGGTTAATAATCATGGAAAGCCTTGGTAACAATGTCCTTTTTAATATTAAAAGAAAAATGAGTATTAGGAATTATGCTCCAGATTCCACAAAAGAGTTGAGTAAAGTAAGAATTCAACAAATCTTTAAGAGTTCAAAACTTTTTTTTGTTCTTGATAGAGATTATTATTTTGGACTATTTGGTGTAATTCCTTTTTTACTAGAATCTAAGTTAAATATTAAGATTAATCCAAAATCTTTTGTTGCTTTAGACAAGGTAATTTCAAAAGTATATTTATTCAAAAAGCTCTTCTTTACAGGGGTTTTTGTATTTAAAAAATTATAAATAGACTACTTTTTTAATTATTAAATCTTTTTTTTGTTAAACTGCCGATTTGGTTATTTAAATCAATTAAATATAACTTATCTATACACCAATATATGAATATTCCATTTTTTAACTACCCAGACCTGTTTAATAAGAACGAATCAAAACTGCTTGAAATACTTAAGGATGTAGGATCTAGGGGTGCTTTTATTATGCAAAGAGACCTAGAGGAGTTTGAGGAGAAAATAGCTCAATATACTGGTTCTAAGTATGCTGTTGGTGTTGCCAATGCTACGGATGGTTTGCAAATCGGTCTAATGGCTGGAGGTTTAAAAGAAGGTGGAGAGGTAATTATTAGTTCTCATACAATGATAGCAACAGCATCTGCTATTCATTATGCTGGCGGAATACCAATTCCAGTGGAAGCTGGTAAAGATTTAATGATAGATCTAGAATCCTTAGAACAGGCAATTAATGAAAAAACAGTCGCCATAATGCCCACGCAGTTGAATGGAAGAACTTGCGATATGGACAAGCTAGAAGAATTGGCAAATCAATATTCTCTGGATATTTATGAAGATGCAGCTCAAGCTCTTGGGTCTAAGTTTAAGAGTAAGTCTGCAGGCACATTTGGCGTGGCATCAGCAATAAGTCTATATCCTGCAAAACTCCTGGGCTGTTTAGGTGATGGTGGTATAGTCTTAACAAATAGCTCTGATGTTTATGAGAAAATGATTCTTCTGAGGGATCACGGACGGGATCCAAATAGTGGTGAAGTAGTTTCTTGGGGTTTAAATACTAGGCTTGATAACTTACAAGCTGCTTTTCTTAATTTTTTTATGACCAAGTACGACGAAGTAATTGAACGAAGAAGATACATTGCCTCTTTATACAATGAAGGGCTTTCTGCTATCGAACAATTAACCCTTCCTCCTGCACCGAATGAAGGAAATCACTATGATGTATTTCAAAATTATGAGATTCAAGCCCTCCATAGAAATGATCTCAAATTGTTTTTGGCAGACAAAGGTATTGGAAGTTTAGTTCAGTGGTCAGGAAAAGCCATTCATCAATTTAACAGGCTAAATTTTTCTCAGAAACTCCCCAAAACAGATAAGATTTTTTCTGAAATCTTAATGATTCCTTTAAATATGTCCATTAGTGACAAAGAGGTAAATCACGTAATAGAAGCTATTAAAGACTTCTACAAAGGAGAGATATGATGAGTGAACTCAGTATAGGCCTTGCTAAAAAGATAAGACTGCATGCTCTTGAAATGACTCATTTGGGCAAAAGCTCTCACATAGGGTCTATACTTTCAATTGCTGATATTTTAGCGGTTTTGTATGAAAATATTTTACAATTTGATCCAAGAAAACCTAAGTTAGACACAAGAGATAGATTTATATTAAGTAAAGGACATTCTGGAGCTGGAGTTTATGCTGCGCTTGCAGAAAAAAACTTCTTCCTAGTTGATGAATTAAAGAAGCATTATTCTGATGGTTCAATTTTTTCAGGTCATGTTTCTCACAAAGGAGTTCCGGGGGTTGAATTTTCAACTGGTTCTTTAGGTCATGGGTTATCAGTTGCAACTGGGATGGCGCTTTCAGCTAAATTAGATAAAAAAACGCACAGAGTGTTCAATGTTATGAGTGATGGAGAGTGTGATGAAGGTTCCAATTGGGAGGCTATAATGTTTGCTTCTCATCATAATCTAGATAACTTAGTAGCCATCGTTGATTATAATAAATTACAAAGTATTTACTCTCCTAAATTAACCCTAAATTTAGAACCTTTTCGATCAAAATGGGAATCATTTGGGTGGAGTGTAGTTGAAGTGGATGGTCATGATCATGCAGAATTAACTGATGCCCTGCAAGCAGAAAGTTCTGGATCGGGTAAACCTCTTTGCGTTATAGCCCATACCGTTAAAGGGAAGGGAGTGTCTTTTATGGAAAATAACAACCTTTGGCATTACAGAACAGCTCAAGATGAAGAGTATAAAGATGCTAAAAAAGAACTAGAGGACGGAATATAATGAGAGATGCTTTTGTAAAACAACTTACTGAATTAGCTAAAAAAGATGAAAGTATTTTCTTTATTACTGCTGACTTGGGATTTGGAGTGTTCGATAATTTTGCTGAAAGATTCCCAAATCAGTACCTAAACGTTGGGGTAGCCGAACAGAATATGGTAGGAATTGCTACGGGGCTTGGCTTAGAGGGAAGAAAGGTTTTTACCTATTCTATTGCTAATTTTGCGACTTTAAGATGCCTTGAGCAGATACGAAATGATGCTGCTTATCACGAAGTTAATCTAACAGTAGTTGCATCTGGAGGAGGTTTTACCTATGGAGGCCTAGGAATGTCTCATCATGCAACGGAAGATATCTCTATAATGAGGTCTCTGCCTGGAGTAGAAGTAGTAGCACCCTGTACAGCTTGGGAAACCTATGAAGCAACTAAATTATTATCTCAAAATCAAGGTGTTAGCTACTTAAGAATAGAAAAAGGAGGCATACAAATACCTCCTTATCCCAATACAGAATTTGAAGTCGGTAAGGCGATCAAAATGATCGAGGGAAGTGACATATCAATTATAGCGACTGGAGGGATAATTACTGAATGTTTAAAAGCTGAAAAAATCCTAAAAGATCAAGGAGTTTCTTCTGAAGTAATCTCTATGCATACCATAAAACCACTGGATGAAGATGCCATCATTGCTTCTGCTAGTCTTACTAAAAATATTATTACAGTTGAAGAGCATAATAAATATGGAGGATTGGGAAGTGCAGTTGCAGAAACTATTGCTAAATATAATATTGATTGTAGATTGAGTTGTATTTCTATAGATGATGTTTATTCGGCTATTGTTGGTAGTCAAGAATATTTAAGAGCCCACTACAAGCTAGATCACCATGAAATAATAAAAAAAGCTCAAGCATTACTTCAGTAATTCTATGAAAAGAATCTTTGATATATTATTTGGAATAGTGGGAATATTTCTACTTTCACCAATTTTATTAGTATTTATTTTTTTAGTTTGGAAGCAGGATTTTTATTCTCCCTTCTACATATCGAGCCGCATTGGGAAGGACCATAATAATTTTAATTTCATTAAATTAAGATCTATGGTGGTTAATGCAGATTCTACGGGAGTTGATTCAACTTCAGCAAATGACCGAAGAATAACGACAACAGGAAGCGTAATACGTAAGTATAAGATTGATGAAATTCCACAGATACTCCATGTGTTATCAGGAAAGATGAGCTTTGTTGGTCCTAGACCTAATGTTTCTAGCGATGTGGATCTTTATACAACAGAAGAGATGAAGTTGTTATCGGTTAGGCCTGGGATTACCGATATATCTTCAATTGTTTTTTCTGATGAGGGAGACATTCTTTCTGGCAGTGACGACCCGGATCTAAAATATAACCAAGTTATAAGACCCTGGAAAAGCAGATTGGGACTGCTCTATATAGATAATGCCGGAATTATATTGGACATAGTATTAATTTTTATTACCATTCTTGCAATAATAAGTAAGAAAAGTGCCTTAAAGCTAATTAATAAATTATTAGTAGTTCTGGGTGCTGAAGAAGCTTTGGTAAAAGTCTGCAAAAGGGAAGTTGAACTTGTGCCATATCCGCCCCCTGGATCTCATGAAATCGTCTTAAAAAGGTAACAGTCCTTAATAAATTTTTAATAGCATTTAAAAAACTATTGGTTTCTCCAATTCTTACTATTAAAAATAATTTAGTATAGAATGCTGCTCAATTTATTATCTTTTATTCATAAATAGTTTAGGTTTTATACAATGATCAAATACTTTTCTTACATAGGTAAGTTATTAAAAAAAATAGAAGATTTTCTTATAAGATACAGAATTCAGACAAGACTTAACAAATCTAAGGTAAAAAGTAATCCAGAGTCACAACAATTGGAAGTCTATTATGAAGAATCTTTTGCAGATGAATTAGCATTCTGGGGAGAAGATAACGTTTGGAGGGAAATAGAGCTACTTCTGGCTACCAAAGAAGGTAATGTCGTTGATATGTGTTGCGGAGTTGGGGGTACAATAAGAAGATTAGAGAAATATAAAAAACTTAATATATGTGGCTTTGATATATCAGACTTCTTAATACAAAGTGCTATTGATGCGGGTATTGACCAAAGTAAACTAAAAGTAGCTAATGCTATTAGCACAGGTTACGAAGATAACTCTTTTAGTTATTCTTATTCCATAGGATCTCTAGAGCATTTTACCGAAGAAGATATAGACTCTTTTTTAAAAGAGACCAAAAGAATTACTACTCAAGGGTCCTTCCATCAAATACCCACTGCAAGAGATGAAAAATTTAGTGGCTGGCTGGAGCTAGATCAAAGCTATTACAATATGCCTGAATCTTGGTGGCTAGAGAAGTTTCAGAAGCATTTTGATGATGTGCAAACAATAGATTCTTCATGGAATGACTCTATTTCTTTTGGTACTTGGTTTATTTGTAAGTAGGCCTATAATCAGGAATAAATCATAAAATGAAGAATAAGAACGTTCTAATAACAGGTGGCATGGGGTTTGTAGGCCCAACAATCATTAATAGTTTAAAAGATGATAATACAGTTGTTGTTATTGACAGATTGGACTACGGCCAGCCTCCTTTATTGAAGGACTCTATAAATAAAGATTTTGAATTTATAGAAGAGGACTTATCTAAAATAGGACCAATCCATGAAAGAATTAATTCTGGAGAGTTTGATGTAATCATTCATATGGCTTCTATCAGTCTGATACCAATTTGTGAAAATCAACCTGATTTTGCTTATAAATCCAATACAATCTCCCCTTTAAATATTTTAAAATCAAATACAAAGAAAGCAGTATTTCTAAATTTTTCTACTTCTGCAGTATATTCACCGGCTAATAGAGATCATAGTGAGGATGACGATTATGAGCCGATAGATATCTATGGATGGACTAAGAAGCATACAGAAGAGCTTGCAAAGTTTTATGCAAAGAAATTAGATTTTCCAGTAATAAATATTAGACTCGCAAATGCTGCGGGTTATGGCGAAACAAATTTAAAATTATTTGGAGAAATATTATCTCAAATATCTAAAGGTGATAAAGACATTCGTCTAGGTAATTTAACTCCAAAAAGGGATTATGTTCATATCGAGGACATTGCATGGGCGGTAGAAAATCTTATTGATTCTTGTTATGTTAAAGATGGTCAATTTGAAAGTTTTAATATAGGAACAGGTTACGAACCAGTCTCTGTTTTAGAAGTCTTCAATCTAGTTAATGCAGCCCACAATGGAAGGTTTAATCTGGTAGAAGATGAAAAAAGAAAAAGAGCTCCAAGTCAAGAACGAGAATTGTTGGCTATAAATATATCAAAATTAAAATCTGTTTTACCTGATTACAACCCTATGAAGATTAATGAATGGATTGAAGATATTGCTCTTAATCCAGGTTTAAGAATCGGCGAGAGTTTTATAGAAGACATTTATTTTAAAGGATAAAGAAAGTGGATATTAATATCTTAGGATCAGGCTATGTGGGGTTAACCCTTGGAATATATATAGCAAATCAAGGGTTTAAGGTGAATATGATTGATATTGATCAATCTAAAATAGACCAATTGAAATCGGGTATCAGTCCTGTGCATGAAACAGGCATTCAGGAGGCACTAGATTTTTCAATAAAAAGTAATAACATTAATTTTACCACCAATACAAACATCCCTTCTTCGTTGTGGATCATAGCTATCTCATATTTTCCTGGAAAACCTGAAGAATTCCTCAATGTAATTAAAGATATAGAATATAATCCAGATGTCGAACCGGTCATAATGATTCGCACCACCATTCCTGGAGGTTTTATTAAGGATTTTATGATTCCGTCTCTAGAAGATCATTTCGGAGGAAAGATAGATGAGAAATTTCATGTTGTCAGTGCTCCAGAGAGATCTTTATCAGGCAATGCTATTAATGAATTAAGAGATCTTCCTCAGATAATAGGGGGGACAAAGAAATCAACTGAAATGGCAAGCAGAGCTTTTCAAGAAGTAGGAATTGAAGTCATATCGCTGCCTACTTACGAAGCTGCTGAATTGGTTAAATCTTTTACAAATTTTTCAAGACTCGTTCAATTTAACCTTTCAAATTATTTAGGCGCGCTTTGTTCAATCCATGGGGTAAATGAAGAGGAATTGTTGAAGGCCATAAAAGAAAAATATCCAAGAATGGACTTTTTAAATATCTCTGGCCCCGGAGTGGGAGGGTTTTGCCTTCCAAAAGATGCTTTAGTGATGCACGACAGCCTGAAAGGCAATAAAGATTTGGAAGTTAATTTTGGAGATATTGTTAATTTTCCACTTAAGCAATATGAACTAAATGAAAACATCATAAACTACAATGCTCATCAAATAGAATCCCGCTTGAGTCCCGGTTCTAAAATTCTTGCGCTGGGGATAGCTTTTAAAGGAGAGCCACATACTGATGATACAAGAGATTCGGTAGGTCTGAAGATGGTAGATTATTTAAAAGAGAAAGGTTTTAGAATAGAAGTTTGCGATCTATCTGTTGCAAAAGATAAAATTATAAGTTTAGGGCATAAAAGTGCAGACTTGGATGAGTTGGGTACCTTTGATGCAATACTTTTCCTAAATAATGACAGAAGGTATAAAGATCTTGTTAAACGTTGTTATGTAAAAAATGCTATTAAAAAAGAATATTTTATTTATGATCCATGGAAGATTTTTCTTAAAAGTAACAAATTAATTATAGAAGAGTCTGTAAGGCTTTCTGAGTAGATAACAATGTGTGGTTACGTAGCTATTTTTAGAAGTGATACTACAGATATTCCTTATTCTTTAGGAGAAGACCTGTTAAACCACCGAGGTCCTGATGATAAATCAATTCTAATAGATGAGAACTATGTTCTGGGTTTTTGGAGATTATCAATTGTTGATGCTGATAAAGGCAGACAACCAATGGAGGACCTAGCTTCAGGCCTAAAGATCCTATTTAATGGTGAGGTTTACAACTATAAAGAGATAAGAAAGGAGCTAATCTCAAGAAACCATATATTCTTATCAGAATCTGATACCGAAGTCGTTTTAAGGTCATTTATAGAATGGGGAAGAGACTGTTTTAAAATTTTTGAAGGAATGTTTTCTATTTGTCTCATTGATTCAAGAAGAGATGAGATAATTCTAGTTAGAGATTCAATTGGCATAAAGCCTCTTTATTATTCTTATTCCGGGCCGGATCTGATTATTGCTTCAGAACAAAAAGCAATAATTAAGACTGTAGATATGAATACTCAGATAAATATAGATGCTCTAGACGATTATTTACTATATCAATCGGTCTTAGGTGAAGATACTCTCTTTAAGGATATATTAAAGGTACAAAGAGGTGAGATACTAACTTTCAATCTAAGAAGTCAAAAAATTATTCACTCTGTAAAGATAATTCCAGAAGTTAAAAATCTAAATATTGATTCTTATGAGGACTACAAAGTTTTTATAAGGGAAGAGATTATAAAGCAGACAAAGGATGCACTAGATACTAATCTTGATCTAACATTTCAATTAAGCGGAGGGATAGATTCTAATCTCATGATGAGTATAGCTGATCATTATTTCCCTGAAAAAAAGAAATATACCGTCTCTTCAACGGTAAAAAATAATTTTGATGATGATGAATTGGTCTACATTAAGAAATCTGTAGATCATTTTAAGGCTGAGCATGTAATAGTTGAGATAGGCGAAGATAATTTCTTTGACTACCTGGAGGAGTCGATTGAATACCTGGATGAACCCGTTGGCGATCCTGGTGTTGTAGCTCAATTTATAGTGAATGAAAAAATTAGTGAGTTCTCTAAGATTGGTATTGCTGGGCAAGGAGCAGATGAACTTTATTTTGGATATATGAGAAATTTTTTAACTTATATTTCTTCTCTCCAAGACAAGAGCCTTCTAGATTCAGAATTTTTTAAGGGTTGGGAGGGTTATTTAGAGGGTTTTAAGGCTGGTAATTCTGGGTCACCTGAGCTAGCTTATTTTAATAAAATGACTAGGTTTAATACCTACGAAGATTGCAGCGAAGACATAAATTCTCTTAAATCGAGGATATCTCAAAAAAATCTAGATGATTTTAATCTAATTTCAGATAACTCTAACAATTTAAATTCCTTCATGGTTAATGCGGAAATAGACTTACAGCTTCAAGCTTTACTTCAGATGGAGGATAGGGCTTCAATGAGGTATTCAGTTGAAACAAGAGTTCCGCTTTGTACAATATCACTATTATCTTCTGCTTTCGTTGGCTCTATAGACTGGAAATTTAAAAATGATACTCCAAAGGGGATCTTAAGAGATGCTTTTTCTGATCTACTCCCAAAACACATCTTAGATCGAAAAAAGAAAGTTGGAAGACCTATTCCTTTAAAGGAATGGTTGAATAATACCAGTAAAGGAAAGGACTATTTGAACTTACTGCACAATAATAAAGAATTTATTAATAGTCTATTCTCTGCGAATATATTAGATTACGCTCTTAATCACCCTAATATTTATGACAGAACTACTTGGGCTTTGTTATCTATAGTTGTGTGGTCAAAAAAATATAATGTCTCATTCTAAAAATACCAAAAAAAATTAACCTTTAAATAAAATGATTTATTCAAAAATACATGGCCTCTATTACCGTTTAATAAACAAAATTAATAGAACAATAAAGAAGAAAAATTGGAATTCTATTCCTAAAAACGATTCTACAACATTCTTTAAGGAGGGATCTCAACTTTTTGATCCTCATCTTGTGGGCACAGAAACCTTGGGCAATCAGATGAAAAGCTCTCAAACCTGTAAAGAGGTTCTGGAAATACTTAATAAAATAACTCCAAATAATGATGTTGATTTTGCTAAAGAATTTTACACAAAAGGTTTGGAGCTTTATGGAGATAGTTGGGTCTATGCAGATATAAATACAGCCCTATTAACTATCAGTAAGAATCTAAAGATAGAAAACTACCTTGAAATAGGAGTAAGAAGAGGTCGGTCAATGACTATGATGGCTTCTCAGTCCCCAGAAGCTAACTTCTATGGATTTGATATGTGGATTGAGGATTATTGCGATTCACCAAACCCTGGTCCAGATTTCGTAAAAGAAGAGCTGAGCAAGGTAGGCTACAGAGGAAAAATAGAATTTATTAATGGAGATTCAAAGAAAACAGTGCCTGCTTTCTTTAAGGAAAATAAAGACTTATTCTTTGATGCCATCACGGTAGATGGAGATCATTCTATTGGGGGTGCAACAATCGATTTAAATAATGTCATCTCTAAACTTAAGATTGGGGGTATTCTAGTGTTTGATGATATTTCATCTCAAGAGCATTCTTATTTAGGTGCGGTATGGGATAAGCAAATTAAAAGAAGAAAAGATTTTTACACTTTTGAGTATTCAAATCTAGGCCTTGGTGTTGCTATAGCAATTAGGAAATACTAGGCAATAAATCTAAGGTATTTAAATCTCTATTCGGTATTAAATACTAGTTTTAATTATGAAAAAAAATTCTGAAAGATTTCTATTAATTAGTCCTGATTTTCCACCTCCTTTAGTTGGAGGATCTCTTGTTTGGCTTCTAAATTTAGTAGGTAATTGCCCTGAACAATTTGATATATTAACTGGCCCTAAAGATGAACAGTACGATGAAGTCTTTGACCTGCCAAATAGGGTTTTTAGAAGTAGATTCATTAAAGATTCTCATGACCCTACGAAATTACAGCTTCTGACTACATATTGTTACTTACCCTTTTGGATGGTAAAACAAAATTTTAAAGAAAAGTATTCGGCCGTCCTGGTTAATCCTGGAATTATAGGTAACAGCATTTTATTTATCGTAGGAAAGATCTTTGGAATTAGAGTTATTGGAATCGGTCATGGAGAAGAAATAACTGTTCCGCTTTATGGTAAAGGATTAAAAAACTTTATTAAAAGACAAGTTATGAATTTTAGTTATAGTAAAGCCTCAGGCTTTATAGTTGTTTGCCATTTTTGTAGAAGACTTTTAGTTTCTTTGGGTGTAGATGCAGGTATTGTAGATGTAATACCGTCTTGCTTGAACCCTGATAAAATTAAAGAAAGAACAACTACAAAGGATGATAATTACAATATTATTAGTGTTGGACGACTAATTGAAAGAAAGGGGTTTCACTTTTTAATAGATGCAGTTGTTAAGCTTAAACCTGAGATACCTGAGATTCATTTAGAGATTGTTGGCGGCGGTCCTTACAAGGCTATTTTGGAACAAAAGATAATTGAAACTAATTCAAGCGATTTTATTAATCTAAATGGTCAAATATCTGATGAAGATTTAGTAAATTTGTATCAAAGCTCCTCACTTTTTGTTCTGGCACATACCCTGTTAGAGAATGGTGACACAGAAGGTTGTCCCACTGTATTCTCTGAAGCCATGGGTCATGGTTTGCCTGTGATAGGAGGAACCGGAGCTGGTGCTGATACTGCTATTGTAGATGGTCGTAATGGATATATAGTGAATACTCCTAATATTGACGAACTTGCAAATGCTATTAAAAAGATATTTTTAAATCCACAGCTTGCAAGAGATATGAAAGAATTTGGAAAAGAGAAATTAGAAAAAGATCATAATCCAAAAAAGAATGGTATTGCGATGCAGAAATCAATTTTAAGATTATGTGCTAATCTAGAAGCTGAAGGCTATCAGAAGGAATTTAATGAGAAACCTGAAAGTACTATTTATACAGAATAAGGCTTAAGCATCTTGAGATTTTATAGGTTTTATGGCTGAGTAGCAAAGTGGTTATGCAGCGGATTGCAAATCCGTCTACGCCGGTTCGATTCCGACCTCAGCCTCCATTTTTATTTATTTATTTAGTAAAACTAAAGTAGAATACCGATAGTAATTGCCCGGGTGGTGGAATTGGTAGACACAAGGGACTTAAAATCCCTCGAAGGAAACTTCGTGCCGGTTCGAGTCCGGCCCCGGGCACCATAGCATTAATGAACTTTAAAAAACTTTTACTTTCTACTTCTAGGTTTAACAAGAAGCTTATTGTATTGACTGTAGATTTGTTTTGTATTTGCTCATCAATTATTTTTGCATTGATGATTAGCGATGCAGAATTTTATTCTTTAAGAATATGGGAACTTTTAGGGCTGATAAGCATAGTTCTTTTTTCAGTTACCTGTTTCTGGATAGTGGGAGTATATAATTCAGTGCTACGGTATATAGATTTTTCTTCAATATCTATTCTGGCTAAAGCAATTTTATTAGTTTCGATATTAATTCTAATTATAAATTTCTCTTATACTTATTTAATAAGTAATTTTTTCTTAAGAACTAATGATTCTATTTTTTCTTTAGAAGGTTTTTTAGTAGGCTTTATTACCTTTTCTTATTTAGTAATTGGCTCACGGTTAGTAGCCAATATCTATTTATCAAACACTAATTCTGAAAAAAATGTAGTTATTTATGGTGCTGGCTCTGCTGGAATACAACTAGCCAATGCTTTAAGAGTTAGTAAAGAGATGCAGCCCATAGCCTTTCTTGACAGTAACACTTCTTTACAAGGAACTTACTTGGGGGGCTTGAAGGTTTTGAACCCAAGGAAACTAAAGAGGTTATCCTTAAGGGGTAAAGTAGATGAAGTACTAATTGCCATGCCTTCAGCGTCTAAAGCTACTTTAAAAAATTTACTTAAAGAAATTGAAAGTTACTCAATTAAAGTAAGAATTTTACCGGGCCTAGCTGAATTAGCTCAAGGAAAAATACTAATGTCTGAGTTAAAAGAAGTTGATATATCAGATTTACTCGGAAGACTTGAAGTGGAAGCTAATCAAGAGCTCTTAGATAGAAATATTAAAGATAAGGTAGTACTAATAACAGGAGCTGGAGGTTCTATAGGTTCAGAAATTACTAGACAAGTATCAAGATTAAGCCCAAAGAAAGTAATAGTATTAGATTCAAATGAATATGCTCTTTATTCTATAAAAAAAGAAATTGAATCCTTGGATTTAGAATTACAGCTTTATTCAGTACTTGGAACTGTAACTAACCAGAAAAGAATGACCGAAGTTTTTAAGGCTTTCAAGGTAGATACCATTTATCACACAGCAGCTTATAAACACGTCCCTTTGGTTGAGGAAAATCCTTTTGAGGGAGCCTTTAACAATATATTCGGTACAGAAGCTTGTGCTAATGCCGCCATTGATTCGCAAGTAAAGACTTTCGTACTAATATCGACGGATAAAGCTGTTAGACCTACTAATATTATGGGAGCTACTAAGAGATTTGCTGAAATGATTTTGCAATCTCTTTCTTCTGAAAGAGAAAGTATAGGTACTAAAATGACAATGGTTAGATTTGGAAATGTTTTAGGTTCGTCCGGTTCAGCTATACCATTATTCCAACAACAAATTAAAAATGGCGGGCCTGTTACAGTTACGGATCCAAAAGTTATAAGATATTTCATGTCAATCCCAGAAGCCGCTGAACTTGTTATTCAAGCAGGCGCTATGGGGGAAGGCGGCGATGTATTTGTTTTAGATATGGGTGAGCCAGTAAAAATTGTAGAACTAGCCAAAAGGTTGATAAGCTTAAGTGGCATGGAATTAAAAGATAAAAACAATCCTAATGGAGAAATTGAAATAGTATTTACAGGTTTAAGACCGGGTGAAAAATTATATGAAGAACTTCTAATAGGTAATAACGTTAGTACCACTCTTCATAAGCAGATCTTGAGAGCAACAGAAGACACATTAACAAGAATAGAATTAAAAAAATTTACAGATCAATTAAAAGAAGCTGAAGAAAAGAATAATGTTCCGGAGTTAAAAAATATTCTTAAAGAAGCCATTCAAGGCTTCACCCCTGAAAAAGAGTCTGTTGATACAGTCTATCTTCAACAAAATATTAATACTGAGGACTGAAGAAATGTTTACTTATATTGATTCTCTTGAAGATCTTGAATTTCTTAATCAAGAACTTAATCAAAAACCTTTTGTAGCAGTTGACACTGAATTTAGAAGAACCACTAAAGATAATATGAGACTAGCTTTGCTCCAAATTAATGACCTAGAAGAGATATATCTTATCGATACAGTTTTGATTGATAATCCTGAAAATAAATGTGATTTCCTATTTTCTGATTCTGTTACAAAGATTTTCCATTCTTGCAAAGAGGATATAGAGGCGGTTTATTCATGGACCGGTGAAGTTATGGTAAATTTATTTGATACACAGCTTGCAGAAGCCTTCTTAGATGGCCATTATTCTATTGGATATCAAGGTCTAGTTAAAGAAAAGCTAGGAATAACTGTTGATAAGGGTGAAACAAGATCAAATTGGATAAGAAGGCCTTTAACGGACTCACAGTTGAATTATGCCGCTTCTGATGTTGAATTCCTTATCGAACTTTTTCTTGATCAAAAGAAAGCTTTAATTGAATCTAATAAGTTAAAATGGCATGACGAAGAATTAAAGTTTCTTTCTTCAAGAATATATTCTCCGAATATTCAGATTGACGAGACGTGCAAAGGACTCACAAAGGCAGAAGAGAAGAATTTATTAAATAAATTTAATGAAATTGTGCTTAATATTTCTAAGTCAGAAGAAATTAACCCAACTTTATTCTTTTCAAAAAAAAGTCAGAAAGATTTCTTAAGATTAGTTTTTAGTGAAGGAATTGAGGAGGCGTCTAGTAAAATTACAGTCTGGAGAGCTGATCTAATTCTAGATTCTCTTAAAGATATTCTTCAAGATCATTAGTGTTGTTATTTTTTCTTTATTTAACAGCTGCTTCTAGTTTTAGTTTTCTTCTGGGCAGTTTTTTTATCGGTAGAAATAGAAAATTGATTATCTTTTTTGGGTTAATAATTCTTTTAACGCCATCTCAGATATCCATAAACCCACCTGACTATGCCCCGGCTGTATTTGTTTTCTTATTTAATTTAATTTTGGAGCAAGATTATTCTTTAAGAATACTCAGACCTCTAGTATTGAGTATTCCAATAAGCCTTCTAGTCGGGTTAATAGTTTTAAGGATTAGAAAAAAATTCTTTTGATCTTTAGGTCGTCTAAATCTATTATCCCCAAAACACTTTTACCTTCTAAAAATCCAGCGGACTCTCCAGGGTTAAAATATATTGTGTCCTTTATTTTTTCTTTCCTGAATCTATGTGTGTGACCATGAAGAACTAAGTCTAGGTCATTGTGCTGATTAACATAATTTTCTATCTCATCCGGTTCATGAAATATAGCTATTTTTTTATTAGCTAATGTTAATAAAAGAGGAGGTTGTTGAAAATAAAAATTATATTTAAGAGCGGTTTCTTCAAGTCCATTCTCTATTCTGTCATTATTTCCGTAAACCCCTGTCATTGGGGCGTTAAGTTGCGAGAATAATTCTAAAGATTTAGCCTTGCTAATATCTCCAGTATGAATAACTTTATCGACTCTTTCTTCATTAAAAATATTAATTACTTTTTTAATGTTTCTAACATTATTATGCGTATCGCTTACAACACCAATACGCACTATTATAAGCTACACTTTTTCTAGTATATGAATGCCGCAAGCGCTTCCAAGTCCAATGACATGCGTCATTCCTATTCGTGCATTTTCTACTTGCCTTTCACCAGCTTCTCCTCGCAAGTGAGTGCAGACCTCATAAATGTTAGCTATACCTGTTGCTCCTAAAGGATGCCCTTTTGAAAGCAATCCTCCTGAAACATTTACTGGGATTTTTCCTCCTAGCGCGACCTCTCCTTCGTCTATCATCCTTCCTGCTTCTCCATCTTCGCATAATCCTAAATTCTCATAATGAAGCATCTCAGCCGTAGCAAAGCAGTCATGAAGTTCGACTAAATCTAAATCATCGGCACCCAATCCAGCCATTTCATAAGCTTGTTTAACAGCTTTTCTTGTACATGAGTTAATATCAGGCATAACCAAATCTCTTTCTTGATACGGATCACTAGTTAGGATTGATGCTCTTATTTTTACTGCTCTGGACATACCTAGTTCTTTTGCCTTTTTTTCTGAAACTAATATAGCTGCAGCTGCTCCATCTACGTTGACAGAACACATAAGTTTAGTATTAGGATAAGAAATCATTTCTGCATTCATAACTTCTTCAAGCGGAGTTTCAATTTGGTACCTGGCTTTAGGATTCATCGTTGAATGATGATGATTTTTAACGGAGATCTTAGCAAATTGCTCAAATGTAGTTCCATGATTTCTGGTATGTTCCATACCAGCCTCTGCAAAAACCGCAGGCATGGTTCCAGATCCAAGTAAACCTTCTTTAGAAATTCCCACTCCTCCACCCGAACCACCAAGAAGACCCGAACCCATTTGTTCTACACCTACTGCAAGAACAACATCATATAGTCCTGCTTTAATCGCTGTCCATCCTTCCCTAAAGGCTGTTGCTCCGGTTGCACAGGCATTAGAACAATTCACAACAGGTATTCCAGTTTGACCTATTTCTTGAAGTATTCTTTGTCCTACCATAGCGCTAGCTTGACCTAAGTTACCACAATAAAAAGCTTCCATATCTTCTATCGTTAAACCTGCGTCATCCAAAGCTAATAAAGCTGCTTCAGCACCCAAGTCTGGAACAGTTCTATCAGGAAAACGTCCAAATTTAATCATATCAACACCTAAAACATATACATCACTCATAATTTTCTCCTTAAGAAGTGGGTTTAAAAAAATAGCTGATGTAAGAATTACCTTCAGCATCCTTCCTGCCTAAAGCATCATCAAAGATAACTTCAACAGGCATATCAAATTTAATTTTTTCCGGGTCTGGATCAACATCTATCAAATTACCTTTAACAGTACCTCCTCCATCAAGATCAACAATAGCAGAGATATAAGGAACATCTATTCCTGGAAATGACCTAAATACAATAGAGTAGGAGTAAAGTTTTCCTGTCTTACCAAGCTTCACAGGACTCATGCCATCTCTAGAGAAACAACTTGAACAAACTTTTCTTTCACCTAAAAATATCGAGCTACATTTAGAACACTTATGTCCTTCAAGAAAAGGATCTTCGTCTTCAGGTAACTTAAGATAATCAACTACTGGTAAAGCCATTTGTTTCCTCATTATTTAAATTATTAATCAAACCAGTTTCATATAAAGTAAAGAGGATTACAATAGTATTAAGAATTTTTTTTAATCTGAAGGATTTTATGAGCTTTTTAAATTCAATGATAGGTGGCATGTTAGGTTTTTCCATAGGCGGTCCTATTGGCGGCCTGATAGGTGCCGTTATAGGAAATAAGTTAGGTTCTAATACTTCCGGATATTCTTCTAGGAAAAGATTTACTTCTAACGAACAACAACAAGCTGCTTTTTTTGCTGCACTCTTTGCTTGTTTAGCCAAGATAGCTAAAGCAGATGGAGTAGTCAGTGCAGAAGAAGTTAAAAAAGTTGATGACTTCATTAAAACCCGTTTTAAGTTCCCTCCAGACCAACGTCAGTTTGCTATTCAAATCTTTAATCAAGCAAAAGATGATGATGTTTCTTATGAGCAGTATGCACAACAACTTAGCTCCTTGTTAGCAGGTAATAAAAACGCTCTTGTTGTTTTTTATGAATTGCTTTTTGAGCTTGCCATGGCCGATGGCATTCTTGATCCTACAGAAGAGGACTTACTTAGAAAGACCCCAAATATTTTCGGAATAGATCAGAACCTCTTTAACCAATTAAAAGAAAGATTCCTTGATCAAACGACTGACCCTTACAAAGTACTGGGTGTTCAAAAAAGTATGCCATTTAAAGAAATCAAGAAGGTTTATCAGAAAAAGAGAAGAGAGTTTCATCCAGATACTCTAATTTCAAAAGGTTTGCCTGACGAACTATTAGAAAAAGCCAAAGAAAAGTTTATAGAAATTCAACAAGCTTATGAAGAGATAGAGAAAACAAAAGTCTAATTGAAATCTACTTATGTTAAGTTTATCTAAATAAATAAAAAAAATATGTCTATAGTAATAAGTGGGACGGGTCTTTTTACTCCTAAAGAATCTATTTCAAATGAAGAGTTGGTTGATAGTTACAATCAGTATGTAGAAATCTTTAATTCTGAAAATCAAGATAATATTAATGATGGCTTGGTGGAAGCCTTAACACCATCCAATGCTGAATTTATAAAGAAAGCTTCAGGAATAGAGAGTAGATTTGTCTTAGACAAAGAAGGCATTCTAGATCCTTACAGAATGAGACCTAGCCTTAATAAAAGACCCAATGATCAAATTTCAATACAAGCAGAAATTTCAATTGTTGCATGCGAGGAGGCTTTAACTCAGGCAGGTAAGACCGCAAAAGATGTTGATGCTGTAATATGTGGATGCGCAAATCTTCAAAGAGCTTATCCAGCAATAGCTATAGAAATACAGAACGAATTAGG
>ENA-OSJC01000207-OSJC01000207.1-marine-metagenome-genome-assembly--contig:-NODE-207-length-59530-cov-7.119809_pt1 | contig 59530 bp, 76 predicted proteins | sample MGYA00237885_ERZ534234 | MGnify/ENA primary metagenome ERZ534234 (study PRJEB26413, sample SAMN06343907) | marine metagenome | isolation source: coastal waters | place: Atlantic Ocean: West Antarctic... | reverse complement strand
GAGAAAACGCGCAAGTTCGAGCATCGCCTGGCTTCGACTGCATCCAATTATATGTTGCTGCACCAGCTAGACGCCACAGATAAACCCTGCAAGGCTCTAATCAAGGCGCAATTTGAGATTCCAAAGAGCTGGACCAAAGCAAAGAAAGCGGCGGCAGAGGCAAACGAGATATACCCAAAGAAGCCGGACGCGGACAACATTGCAAAGATTGTGCTTGATTCTCTAAATTCAATTGTGTGGGACGATGATGCACAAGTGTACGATCTGCGAGTGGTAAAGACCTACGGCGATCCGTGCCTGGTTACAGAGGTTACTTGGTAAAGAGAACGCCCCCACAAATTGTTGCAGGGGCGCTAGGACTAGGATACACTGAAAGAACCAACAACCAATGCAGCAGGGTCAGAATAGGCTGATCCTGCCCAAATGAAAAGGGTAAAATGATGTCGCATTATATGACAGCGCTGGCGATGCAGAAAAAGGGGATCAAGCCCGTCACAAAAATTGTGCTTTACTGGATAGCTGACCACCATAACAGCGAAACAGATGCTTGTTTCCCCAGCCTCTCAACTCTTGCGGATGAATGTGAGCTTTCAAAGCGTGCAGTCCAAGGACACATAGACACTCTTGAGCAATCAGGAGTGCTTACCAGAGTGCAAAGAAAGCGCCCTAATGGTAGCCAAACAAGTAACGGATACCGATTAAACCTAACAAAACAACCATGGCAGAGCGTGCCACCCCCCCTAGCAGATCGTGCCACCCCCCCATGGCAGAATCTGCCAGCCCAGAACCTTGGAACTAATAACCTTGGAAGTATAACCCCTAAAGATATGTCCATTTTCGATGATCTTTGGAAGATCTACCCAAAGAAGATCGGCAAGGGTACAGCTCGCAAAGCGTTAGCAGCAGCAATGAAGAAAACACCCATTGATCAGATAAAGCATTCACTCTCGCTGTTTGTCAGATCATGGGGAAACCAAGATAAGAAATTCATGCCGCACCTGGCAACATGGCTAAACGGTGAGCGCTGGGATGACGAGCTGCAAGCGCCCTCGTTGCAAGACATGACATCAGATCAACAGATGCAAACAATACTTGGATCGCTCCAGGACGAAAGAAAGTTACTCCAATGAACTATTCAGACAGAACGCGCGTAATCGGATACTGGTTACAGCTAGAGCTGCAATCTTATGACGTACCGGCAAACCACACCACATCAAGAGCAGCTACAGAAATGTCAGCAATGGTCGAAGATATCAATTCAGAGATATCAACTAACATCAATGAAGACGCCCTTAACAATGTTCTGAGCAAGATGTCTCAGGATGTGCGAAAGAACAACCGAACACGATCATGGCCCACTTCTTACAATTTCGTGAAGGCAGCTCAAAAATGCTCCGCAGCGTATCAACCCGCAAAGATCGGATCAAGCCAACCCACCGCATTTGATGCTGACGCAATAGCAGCCAGGCGAATGAACGAAGGCCAGCCAGTGGCAGAGACATACGTCAAAGGATCAGGAGCAGACAGGCTATTGGAAAAAAACTTCGTCACACTGAGTGTGATAGACATGTACCGGCAGAGCTTGGAACAAAACCAAATAGAAGCATACACAAGGCCACATCAACAAGACCCATTAGAAGAGAACCCATTCTAATGAGACCAAAGCAAGTCAAAGCCAAAGACCTTAGAGCCTTCACAGTCGTACCAATAAGAGCGCTGGGAGATCCAAGAGTATCAGCCGCAACATTCAGAGTATTAGCTGCTTACTGTTCATACGCTGATCGCATGGGCAGAACATTCGTAAGCCAGGGCAGACTTGCAGAAACCCTAGGCGTAGGTGCAAGCGGTATATCATACCACGCAGTAAAGCTTCGAAAGCTTGGGTACATGGTATACTGCAAACCATTCTTCAGGGGACAGAGGTCCACATCAAACCGAATAGTATACGAGCCAAGCATCAAGCTAGAGGCCACAATAAAATCGAGCCTATCGGCTAAACACCAAATGGAGATAGCAGAAGAAGAAAGAACGATGAAACAGGAGCACGAACAGATGATAGCTGGGACTAACACCGATGCTGATCTAAGGTTATCTATGTTAATGGATGATTTTCAGTCTCTCACAGCAGACTTCTTCACACGGGCAATTTCGCAGGGATGGTGGATCAAGCACGATACCGCAGCAAGAGCAGCCAAGATGCTGGCCAATCAAGCAGTAGAGCTACTGAGAGAGCCACACAGTGAGGAAACAGCAGCATGATGCGTGGACATACCATAACGATTAAACCTGTGCTGTATGGACATAAAAGAACTAGGTGTCATAATCCGTATTATGTTAAATTAAATGTACCTACACATCAGATACTTAGCCAAATAAAGACGGATATGCCACACATATGCCACATTTCAGCGCAAAAACGACCCCCTTCCCCCCCACCCTCGCGCGACTACATATGGGGTACACACAGCGCTATTTTCGGAAAAACCATGAAAGGACTTTTTGATGCCGAAGCTTATACCATTTGATCCTAGTAAGCATGAGCCTGTTGACTTAGGGCTTGGCGGATTATCGACTGAGTATCTTGCTAGTGAGTATGCTCCTAGCAACGGTGTTTGGAATATACCTACGATTTGGTTTAACTCTGAGACTAATGAGCCTGTGTATTTTGAGAATATTGATGAGGCTTGGGAGATATCCAGGGCTTATGAGCTTTCTACTGGCAATATGTTTCCTAGATTTAATAACTTACCTGACGCTGTAGCTGCTGCTAAGGAGCGTAGTAATGCGGGTGGTGCTACTGATGTACCATTAATGAGCGATGGCTATCACGAAATGCCTGATGGTAGTATGATGAAAGACTCGGAAATGTCTTCTGAGTCTGCAACTGAAGGAGAATATTGATATGGCTAAGAAACCAGGACTATACTCGAACATAAACGCTAAACGTGATCGTATTGCCTCTGGCAGTGGAGAGAAGATGCGTAAGGTTGGCTCTAAGGGCGCTCCTAAGGCTTCTGCGTTTAAAGCTGCTGCTAAGACTGCGAAGAAGAGATAGGGTGTCTGGTCTTGGCGTGCGTGACCCTATGACGGTTGTGACTTGGGCTGTTCGTCCTGAAGGTTTGCACGTCTGGCGTGACGGTGATCTCGTTGCTCTTATTGACCACGATTTATTTTGTCACATGATTGAGGATTTAGCCCGTGGTTTAGTGTCACAAAAAATGTGACGCATTGGTTGTAATATCGTTTTCTATGCGATATCGTAATGATACCGTAAAGTTGTATAGGAGATACGCGTGGATAAAAGATACAATGTGGTTCAAGCGAAGACTTCGCCGAACCAGGATAAAACATTTTGGCACAAGCATGGCGTTGCCTTTGAGAAGGATAGCAAGATTAGCATTAAATTGGAGAGTTTGCCTATACCCAATGCGGATGGCGAAATCTGGCTAAAGCTGTTTGAGGATGATGGTAAACGTCAGAACCCTCAGTCCTCTGCACCGGCTGCTGCCCCTGCTGATAAAATAGATGATGAAATTCCGTTTTAATGGCAAGAAAAACTGAGGATAAGATTAAACCTATCCCTCCAGTTGGTCGGTTCGGCGGTGCGCGATTGTTGCAACGTCGAATTGGCCGTTCTGAAACCCTTGCTCAAAACAAAGAAGCTGTTGCTACTGAGCTGATTGCTATGGGAACTGCCAGGCTTACTGACATAATTGATCTTCATACCGGCGAAATACGTCCTATGGCGGATATACCTGATGAAGCCCTGGCTTCGATAAAGAAGGTTACGGTTGGTCAGTACGGCACAACGATTGAGATGTTTGACAAGGTGAGCGTTCTGCGCGTCCTGGCTAAAGCTAGTGGCTTGCTGGATGTTGAAAGCAATGTTGATAAGCCTTCGATCATTGGGATCAATATGAAAGGCCCAGAAGCAACCACAACCTATGAGGCTGATGATGGCTGATATTCCCAGCATGAATTTAGACTTTTCTAAGTCTGCTACAGTTTGGAAGTTTCTACACGATAAATCTTTTGTTCGCGGCCTGATGGGTCCAGTTGGATCTGGTAAGTCATATGGCTGTGCTGCTGAGATAATGCTCAAAGCAGTCCAGCAAAAGCCTTCTCCGCGTGACGGTATTAGGTATTCGCGGTTTGTTATCGTGCGTAATACTTACCCAGAGCTGAGAACAACAACTATTAAGACCTGGGGCGAATTATTTCCAGAAGATGTTTGGGGGCCTATGCGCTGGCAGCCGCCTATAACCCACCACCTAAAGCTTCCAACCAGGGATAATGCGCCTGGTATCGATTGCGAAGTTATATTCATGGCACTTTCTACGCCGCAAGACGTGCGAAAATTACTTTCTCTTGAATTAACTGGGGCCTGGGTAAACGAAGCTAGAGAGCTTCCGAAAGCTGTGATCGATGGTTTAACGCACCGTGTTGGCCGTTACCCCACTAAATCAGACGGTGGTGCGTCCTGGTATGGTATCATTATGGATACTAATCCGCCTGACGCGGATCACTGGTGGCATGAGCTGGCTGAGAAAAATCCTATTGGTGGCCGGTTTCCCTGGACGTTTCACCGGCAACCTGGTGGCGTGTTAGAAGTTTCTGCAAAAGATCTACCTGAGAACCCAGAGGCTAATGACTTTATGTTTTCTGGCGGCAAGTGGTGGATGGTTAACCCTTCTGCTGAAAATAAAAAACATTTACCTGATGGATATTACCAGCAAATGCTTGGCGGTAAGAATGCTGATTGGATTAGGTGCTATGCTGAAGGTAAGTACACGTTTGTCCAAGAAGGCAGACCAGTGTGGCCTGAGTATGATGATGAGCTAATGTCTGCTGATGTACAATATGATCCGCAATATCCGCTTCAGATCGGCGTTGACTTTGGTTTGACACCGGCAGCTATCTTTGGGCAGCGAACATCTGGTGGCGCATGGAAAATTTTAGATGAGCTTGTTACTTTTGATATGGGACTGGAAAGATTTGGTCAGGAGCTTCTAGCTAAGATTGCGGCAAGCTTTGATAAGGCAGAAGTTATGATCTGGGGAGATCCCGCTGGTAACAAACGGGATGAGATCTATGAAGTTACGGCCTTTGACCATCTTAAAACTATTGGGTTTCGCGCCCAACCTACCGATAGCAACGCTTTCAATGTAAGACGTGAGGCCGCTGCTTCTCCTATGAACCGGCTGGTTGGTGGAAAACCTGGGCTTTTAGTAAATAAAAAATGTTTGCGCCTACGCAAATCTTTAAGTGGTGGGTACTTCTTCAAACGGCAGTCTATGGGGGCTGGTCAGGAAAGGTTTAAAGATATGCCGGTTAAAAATGAACACTCACACTGTGGTGATGCGTTTGGATACTTAATGCTTGGAGGCGGTGAGCAAAGAAAATTGCGCCGTGGATCTTACGGGACTACCTTTGCCGGTGGTACAACCTATTCCGCAACTCTTGATTTTGATATATTCTAATGGGACTCATACAAATACCAAAAATTAGAATGAGTCCAGATGAAAGTATAGTTTCTTTGCGCCACGATCATTTAATGAAGATAGATTATAACGAAGATACTAAGGAATATATTAAGAACATCCCTAATTACATAGATTATTTGTGGGCTAACGCTGAAGCTGGATCAAGCTGGGCTGGTATCGGACGCGGTAAAGTTGTTGCGGCTTTTGGAATTAAGCCTATTTGGAATGGCTTGGCTGAAATGTGGATGATCCCAGGAACGGATATTGGTAGGCATACGATATCAATTGTGAGAGGTGCAAAGGTTCTAACCAATAGCGCAATCAAAGATTACGACTTAAAAAGACTGCAAATTGGCGTAAGAACTGAAAACGATACTGCCTTTAGGTTTGCCAAGTCGCTAGGTTTTGGTGTAGAAAGTGTTATGAAGAGGTTTGGCCCAGAGGGGGCTGACTATTACATGATGGCGAGGTTTTAATATGAGTGGATTATTCGGCGGCGGCGGAAGCCCTGCACCAGCCCCAGTAGCGGCCCCTGCTGTAACGGCAGCACAAGCCCGTTCAGAGGAAAGAGCTACTTCTCAAGAAACGACTGAGATGCAAGGCATTCAAAAACGTCGTAGAATACAGCGCCAAGGCGGCATGAGGTTGTTATTTTCAAAAGCTCGTCAAGAAGGGCCACAAGCTACTAGACCGGCAGGAATGTCTGATGCTGATTGGCTGCTTTTGCAGCAACAACGCCAGGGTCAATCCAGTTCTTTAGGAAAAAACGCTTCTAAGCTAGGAGGCTCTTAGTGCCTGAGAACAGAAGCCCCAGCAGCAACAAAAGCTTTTCATACAAGTCAAGCTTCTTTGGCCCGAAATACAGTCGAAGCGCCCGTTCTGCTGCTGGAATGAAGCAGGGTTTAGAAAAGGACGGAAACCGTGGGGGAACAAGACCCCGTGGTCGTACCCAGGCTGAACGTGATGCGGCGGCTGCTGCTGCGGCTGCGGCCAAGTTAGCTGCTGAAAAAGCTGCTGGGCAAAAAAGAAGGAAGGTTTTTTATAAAGCCAAAAATACAATTTTGTTTAACAAGGATAAAAAGGCATGACACAGATAAAATCTTTTCTATCAGAAAAATTTGCCAAGGCTGTTGCCCACATGAAAGAAGAAGAAGTTAAAGTTGTGGAAAAGCCAGTTAAGGCCAAGACTAAAGCTAAAAAGTAATCCAATGGTTAAGAAGGCATTTCAAAACCCAAAGGGCGGTCTTAATGAAGCTGGGCGTAAGCACTTTGAAAGAAAAGATGGTGGCAATCTAAAGGCCCCCGTCAAGGTTGGAACTAATCCACGGCGCGTAAGCTTTGCTGCTAGGTTCGCCGGGATGAAGGGTTCGATGAAAGATGAAAAGGGACAACCTACCCGCAAGGCACTTGCCTTAAAGGCATGGGGGTTTGGTTCTGTAGACGCAGCTCGTAATTTTGCAGCACGTCATAAAAAGGATAGTTAGATGGCTAGGCTAAATGTAAACGAATTGATGGAACGTGAAGCCAAGGCTCAAGCCCGTAAGGATGAATGGCGTTCTATATATGAAGACTGTTACGAATTTGCCCTTCCACAGAGGAATCTATATTCTGGCTTTTATGAAGGTGGTGTTGCCGGTAAAGGCAAGATGGTTCGCGTTTTTGATTCAACTGCTATCTCCGCAACTCAACGATTTGCCAACCGAATCCAAGCTGGTTTGTTCCCTCCGCAAAAAGATTGGTGTCGCTTAGAAGCTGGCACAGGTATTCCAGAAGAACAAAAGCCCCAGGCCCAAGCTGCACTAGATGCCTACACTAAGCGTATGTTTGAAGTAATGCGTCAGACTAACTTTGACCTGGCAATGGGCGAGTTTTTACTAGATCTCTGCGTTGGTACTGCCGTTATGATGGTTACGGCTGGCGATGAAGCAACACCAATACGCTTTACTTCAATCCCGCAATACCTGGTTGCAATTGAAGAAGGTACATTTGGCAACATAGACAACGTGTATCGCAAATTACGCATGAAGGCGGAGGCGATACCACAAGAGTTTCCTGACCTGGAAATGACAGCAGAATTGGCCGAAGCGATAGCAAATTCTCCGTCAAAAGAAATAGATCTAGTTGACGCTGTAATATATGACTATGAGCAGGGGATATTCTGTTATCATGTTATTTGGCCTGGCAAACGCCAAGAGCTTGTTTACAAAACTATGAATAGTTCACCATTTATCGTTGCGCGTTACATGAAGGTTGCCGGTGAAGTATATGGTCGCGGCCCACTGGTTACTGCGATTGCTGACATAAAGACCCTTAATAAGACTGTTGAGCTAGTTCTAAAGAATGCGTCACTTGCTATTGCTGGTGTATATACGGCAGCAGATGATGGCGTCCTCAATCCACAAAACATTAAGATCCAGCCTGGTGCTATTATTGGCGTTGCTCGAAATGGTGGGCCACAAGGCGCATCATTGGCCCCCTTACCGCGCACCGGCGATTTCAATGTAAGCCAGATTGTTATGAATGATCTGCGTATGAATATTAAAAAGATCTTAATGGATGATACGTTGCCGCCTGATAATATGTCTGCCAGGAGTGCAACTGAGATAGCAGAAAGATCACGGGAGCTGGCAAGTAATCTAGGATCTGCATTTGGTCGTTTGATTAATGAGACTATGGTTCCACTTGTTTCCCGCATTTTGTACATTATGGATCAACAGGGTTACATTGATTTGCCACTAAGGGTTAATGGTGTTGAGGTTAAGGTTACTCCAGCAGCCCCACTAGCCCAGGCTCAGAAGCTTCAAGAAGTAAATGATGTTGTTCAGTTTATGCAGATTGCTAATGCTTTAGGCCCACAAGGTCAGGCAACTTTATCAATTCCAAGGATAGCAAAGTATATTGCTGAGAAGATGAATATTAATCAAGAATTGCTCACTACAGCAGAAGAGCAACAAATGATGATGCAACAGATGCAGCAGCAACAGATGGCCGAGCAAGGCCCACCCGCTGCTGATGATGGTGGAGCAACAATGGAGGCAATGCAATGAGTTCACCCGAAGGTTGGGACGGTTTAATGCAAGCACAAGCAGACGCACCCAGGGCCGCAGATATAGATATTATCTATGGCAAGGTGTTTAAAAGTGCTGAAGGTCAAAAAGTATTAAGTCATTTAAGAAGCATTACGATTGAAAAACCAACGTGGAACCCTGGGGAGGATTCCAGCTTTGGCTATGTAAGGACAGGCATGGCTGAAACGGTTCGTATGATTGAAAAAAGAATAGAGAGATCAAACAATGGATGAGCAAACAACAACAATCGAAGCTGACGCTCCACTAATTAACGTAAACAAAGAGCAAGAAGAGAACCTACAAGAAGCTCCGATTGCAATACATGAGCAACCAAAAGAGGAAGCGGCTGCTACAGATGATGCCGAAGCTCTTGAGCGTCCTGACTATTACCCTGAAAAGTTTTGGAATGATGATGGCCCTGATGTTGAGAAGTTGGCAAAAAGTTATGCAGAGCTTGAAAAGAAATTTAAGTCTGGCAAACATAAAGCACCGGAGCAGTATGATGTTTCTGGGCTTTCGGATCAGGGTCTGGATGCTGACGATCCGACTGTCGCCGTATATCAGGATTGGGCTAAAGAAAACGGGATTAGCCAGGATGCTTTCGAGGATTTGGCGGGGCGTGTTTTAGGGTTATCTCAGCAAGAGCAAGAAAGTGTAGAAATAAATCAACGCAATGAGATCCAAAAGCTTGGCAAGAATGCTCAAGAAAAGATCCAAATGGTTGAGCGCAGTTTGATGAAGGCTTCTTTGACAAATTCCGAACGCGATTCACTGGCGCAGTCTTTAAACAATGCCGACTCAATAAATGCTTTTGTAAAATACCATCAATCTTTAACAAATGAGAACATCCCGATAACTCCAGCAGTAAACCAGCCGGACATGACCAGGGCTGATCTTGAGGTAGCAATTGCAGATCCTCGCTGGAAGACTGACGCACCTTGGAGAACCAAGATAGAAAAGCAGTGGATGCAAGCAAACGCTTAACACTTGCAATAAATATCGCTTGCGTGTATTTTGCCTTTAATGGATAACCTGTTTGGCCCGTTAAATGTAGTAATCTACTGGTTGGCGCGGCCATAACGCGCAAGCGACCGCCCGAATTTCGGATAACGGCTCACGTTTTGTTGAAACTCATTAGGAGGTATCTGCAATGGCGCAGAACGTCACAACGGCGTTTGTTGACTTATTCGATTCAGAGGTCAAGCAAGCTTATCAAGCCGAATCACTACTTCGCGGTACAATGCGTACCCGCACAGGTGTAGCCGGTAACACTGTCAAATTCCCAAAGATTGGCAAAGGTGTTGCTACTATTCGCGTTCCACAAACGGACGTGACACCATTAAACGTAACCTATGCTCAAGTAACAGCAACAATGTCTGATTTCATTGCTGCCGAATACTCTGACATTTTCCAGCAGTCGCACATTAATTTTGATGAGCGTTCTGAGTTGGTACAGGTTGTATCAAAATCCATTGCACGTCGCATGGACCAGCTTTGCATTGATGCAATGGTTGGAAACGCTGGTACAACTGTTGCAACAACTATTGGTGGCAACGCAACGAACATGAACATTGCAAAGCTTCGCGCTACTGCGAAAGCAATGAACACTAAAAATGTTCCATCCGAAGGCCGTTTCCTTTTGATGCACGCAAGTCAGTTAGATGCACTCTTGGGTGAAGCTGAAGTAACAAGCCAAGACTTTGCTTCTGTAAAGGCTCTTGTCCGTGGTGAAATTAATTCATTCATGGGCTTTCAGATCTTGACTATGGGTGATCGTGATGAGGGTGGTATTCCAAAACCTAACACCCGCAATTGCTTCGCCTGGCACAAAGATTCAATGGGCTATGCTGAGTCAATGTCTCAGAAAACCGAAGTTAACTATGTCCCAGAAAAGACATCGTTCTTGGTTAGCTCAATGTTCTCTGCCGGTTCTGTAACCATTGATGCAGAGGGCTTAGTACAAGTCTCATGCACTGAATAAGGAGAACTAAAAAATGGCATTTACTCAAGTAGGATTTGCAACCATCGCTGCGTCTAAGAAAGGAAATGCACCTAGTATGTATTCCTATATTAGCGCTGAAGCAAAAGCTACCGTAACTGGAGCTGGATACTTTAACAGTTTGGCTGACACTCTCGCAGTTGGTGATCTTCTGTATCATTATGATACGAACACCCCAACGGCAACACTTAGCATTGTTCTTAGCAATAACGGCACAGTTGTCGATGTTACTGCTGGAACAGCAATTGGTGTAACCTAAAAGACTGGGGCGGTTCGCCGCCCCTTTCTTACCTCTTGGAGAACGCTCATGGCCGCTGGTGACACTTCGCTTTCAATATGTTCGGACGCTCTAATATTGTTAGGTGCCGCACCAATCTCTTCATTCACAGAAGGATCTGATGCAGCTCAAGCGTGTGATCGTCTTTACCCAGATGTGCGCGATACGCTGTTATCAAATTATCTGTGGAGCTGGAGCGTTAGGAAAGAGCAGCTTGGTCGTTTATCTTTTAGCCCAATAGATGAATGGAAGTATGCTTATCAGCTTCCAGGCGATATGCTGTCTGGGGTTATTGCTCTATTTCAAAGCTCTGGTACAGGCCAATCTCCCGTTAGATATGGTTGGGAGATATATGGCGATCAGATCTATACCAACTTCGAGCAGGTTTTTATTGATTACCAGGCTTCCATAGCAGAAAGCAAAATGCCGAATTACTTTGTGCGCTTGCTTCGTACTGCATTGGCCTCAGAGATTGCGTTTGTAATTACAGACCAAATATCAAAAGCAGATTATTTCCGCGCTTTAACTTATGGCTCACCGTCTGATTCAGGTCGTGGTGGTCTAATGCGCGAAGCAATGAACGTTGATAGCCGTGGCAAACCGCCACAAGTTATCGAGGACTATTCGTTAATTGATGTGAGATACTAAAATGCGGATTATACAGTTCCAAACCAATTTCTCGGTTGGTGAGCTTGATCCGCTTATTCGCGCTCGTACTGATTTACAGCAGTATCAGAACGCTCTTGAAGAGGCGACTAACATAATCATTCAGCCCCAGGGTGGCTTTAAGCGCCGTGATGGGCTTCAGTTTATTCATGACTTTGGGGCTACGTTTACTGACTTCAAAGTTATTCCCTTTGAGTATAGCGTCGATGATAGTTACCTTTTAGTTTTTGTTAATCAACGGATTTATATATTCAAGGCTGGTGTTCTTCAAACCAACATCAACGGTTCTGGCAATAATTATCTTGCGGCCACGGCAATCACGACTGCAATGCTGGACGAGATTAATTACACGCAAGCTGTTGATACGCTCATTCTTTGCCATGAGGATCTGCAAACTAAACGCCTGGTGAGAAATGCCGATACAAATTGGACGCTAGAAAACCTGCCGTTAAAAAATCTTCCGCTATATCCTTATGCCTTTGATGTGCATCAACCTACCTTTACAATTACGCCCAGCGCAACAACGGGCAATATTACTATTACGGCTTCTTCAACAACAACTGACACAGGCACAGCTCAAGGTGGTGGGGCTAATACAATTACTCTGAAGGCTGCAACGTCTTATTCAACGGACGATCAGCCAAATGGTATGTTTATCACTTTAACCTCTGGCACTGGATCTGGTCAGGAACGACATATTGAGGATTATGTTGCATCATCTAAAGTACTTACGGTTTATCCTGCTTGGGATACCGCGCCAGATGCCACAACTGGTTATAAGGTTGAGCCGTTTGCTGCGGCTGCGGTTGGCGAATATGCTCAAGTTCTCAGCACTTTTGGCCGCGCTCGGTATGTAGAGTTTGTTTCGTCCACAGAAATGAAGGCTGTAACTGAAGTTTCATTCTTTGATACTGCTGCAATTACTGCCGGTAATTGGGAAAGCGAGCATGGCTATGAGGATGTTTGGTCAACAACTCGCGGATGGCCTAAGTCTGCTGCATTCCATGAAGGCCGGTTATACTTTGGTGGATCTAAGTCTCGGCCCAATACGATCTGGGGTTCTGGCGTTATCAACTACTTTGATTTCAATCCTGGCACTGGCCTAGATGACGAAGCTGTTGAGGCAACAATAAATACAAATCAGCTTAACACGGTCGTAAATCTGTTCTCTGGAAATGACTTTAGAATATTTACGACCGGCGGTGAGTTTGTTGTACTGCAAACTGGTGACAATCCAATTACTCCTGCATCATTCTTTATTCGGCCACAAACTAGACTTGGTTCTAAAGCCGGTGTTCCGATTGAGGATCTGAATGGTGCATCTGTATTTATTCAGCGCCAGGGTAAATCTATCAATGCATTCCAATATGGTGATACAACTGCATCGTATCAGGTTCAGAATATATCTGCTCTCAGCTCTCACTTGTTAAAGAATCCGGTTGATATGGCTGCGCGTCGAGCGGCCTCAACGGACGAGTCAGATCGTTTGTTTATCGTTAATGGCACTGATGGCTCAATGGCTGTCTATTCTATTCTTGTCGGTCAGAATGTTATTGCGCCAAGTCGGTTTGCAACTGATGGCTCGTTCATTGCTGTTGGTGTTGAGCTTGCAGATGTTTACGTCATTGTGAAGCGCAACATAAACGGCACGAATAATTACATGCTAGAGAAGTTCAACCCAGATTTAACACTGGATAGTGCTAAGTCTGGCGGAGCAGCCACCTCAGTGAACATGTCGCAGCTTCAGGCAAAGAGTGTTGCTGTTGTTCGTGATGGCGTTATAGAGCCATCTCAGACGGTGCCAGCGTCACCGTACACAATTACCTTTGCGTCAGCAGCAACATCAAGTTACCAGGTTGGTTTGGATTACACGGTTACAGCTCGCACAATGCCAGCGGAGCCGGTGCTATCCTCTGGATCTGTTCAAGGATTTAAGAAACGTATTATTCAAGTTGATGCGATTGTTAATAACACAAAGGATATGACGATCAACGGTAAGCAAGTTCCATTCAGGAATTTTGGCGTGGATGTTTTGGATTCAGCGATTCAACCGTTCACCGGAATAAAAACAGCCCATGGTTTGCTGGGTTATAGTGGCACTGGGCAAATAACAATAAGCCAATCTGTGCCGTTGGAAATGACCGTTCTTGGTCTTGATTATCGTTTAAGCGTGGGGAATTGATATGGCTGCTATAGGCGCAATGATGGCAACTGGTGGCGCTCAAATGGCAATGGGTGCTTTTTCGGCAATGGGGCAACTGGCCGCTGGTTCTGCTCAAAAAAGACAATACGCACAGCAAGCCAGGCAAGCTGAAATTCAAGGCAGATCTCAGGCCATTGCATACAAGCAAAAGGGCGCTGATGCTTTACGCAATTTAAATGAGACATTAGCCGCGATTATATCTCGCGGTGCTGCCGGTGGCATTGATCCTACATCTGGATCTGCTGCAACGCTGCAACAATATGCAATGGGCGAAGGTGTTAGGGAATTTAATATTGCGGCAGACAATGCAGTCATGGCGCTTGGTCAAGCAAGCACTCAAGCCGGTATTTATCAATCTGCTGGTAAAGCTGCACAATTAAGTTCTTTTGTTTCGGCTGCGGGTACTCTCGGTCAAAGCGCATATAGATACGGGCAATTACAGTAGGTTTATAAATGGCTATTCTTCCAAGATACCAGCGAATTGGTTTAAAGACCCGCCAGCCTCAACAGATGGATTTTGCTGCTGCGCGTGAGCAAGCCAAGCTGGGACAGAACATTTCTCAGCAACTTGATCGTATGTCGGACTTTGCGTTTAAAAAAGGCGCAGACCAAGCTGAACTGCGTGGTCAAGAACGTGTGCGTGAAGAAGGGGCATTACCTACCCTTGAGGCATTACAGCAAGCCGGTGGTCCTACTACAATCGCAGAACGTGCTGCATCTGACGCCGCCAATAGAATTGCCGTTGTAGAAGTCGAAAGCCTGGCGAAGCAGGATATGCAAAATCTTGTTCGTGAAGCAGATAAGAACAATATGTCGATGACTGCCTTTGAAGGTTCTATGGCAGATATTCGTGATGGTTATGCAGCTTCATTAGATGTGGTTGATCCTGTTGCTGCTGGTGTTTTAGCAGCGCGTCTTTCCAATAGCTCTATGACTTATCAGGGCCGGTATGCCGATATTGCTTCAAGAAAAGCTGTTGCTGCTGCGGCGGCTAGAGTATCAGAAATTGTTAGTGTTGATTCCCAAGTCATACTTGATAGTGCAACGGTTCCTGGCGCGACTAGAGAAAGCCTTGAATTGGCTGGGCAGAAATTGCTTGAAGATCAGCTTACTCTTGGCGTTAAAGAGAAAAATGCTCGTAAGGTTGTTGATTCAGTATTGCAGCAAGCCATTCGTCAAAACAGATTATACCTCTTTGATAATGCTGCTGACGTTGAGCAGAAACAAAAATTGCTTAATGAGTATGCAGAGAATCCGTTGCCTGGATATACATATGAGCAAAATAGATCTTTTACAGGCTCTCTGGAAAGCAACTTAAATGCTGAAGTTAGAAAAGCTCAAGGCTCTGCACTAGATGATCTTAATAATGCGATGGTTGTTTTAGGTGCTACTGGTAGCCCTCCTCCAGGTTATGAATTTGATTATGAAAAGATCTTTGGAATATTTCCAGAAGATCAGGCTGTTCTTTATGAGGACGCTTGGCTTGATGCTAATGACGATGTTTTAAATCGCGGCGCATTGGCGGATATGCCACCCAGTCGTGCTGTTGAAATATCTGAAGGTCTTGCGGCTGAAATTGCTACTTCTGAAGATCCATCTAAAGCAATAAAGAGATTAGCTGATTGGAATGAATCTGTTGCTAATAGAAATGATGCTTTAGACAAAGATGCTGCTTTATTTGTTGCACAGACTAATGAGGGCGTGGGTGGTGCTTTTGAAGCCATTCAAGAAACTATTGCGGCAGGAAATATAGATCTAGCATCTAAGATGCTTTTAAATGTTCGTGAAATACTACTTGTTGATTATGATATTCTGCAAGTTCCGACTAGCAAACAAAATATCATGCCTAAGCAATTTGCTGGTCAAATGGTTAATGTCATTCAAAGCATTGAGACAGACGTTGCTTCTGAAACATTTAATCTAATTAGAAATCGCCTGGAGGATTATGCGCCACAGTTTATTCAGGAACTTCGCGCCCAAGGCCTTCGCCCTGAATATGTCCAGGCAATGTACTCAACTAATGCTGCCGTTCAAAAAGAACTATTAGATATTTCTGGCCGTGACATTAAAGAGATAAAAGTTGGTCTTGAAAGCACTGTTCCCAATGACACCAAAACTGCATTGAATTTGCTTTTAGAGGATTATCGTCAAGGATACTTGGCTGGTGGTGGATCTGCTGCTGAGGCAGTATTTAATGAGCAATATGCTGTTATGGAAAAACTCGCTCTTACAAGAATTAAAGAGCAGGGTCTTGATCCATCTACGGCTGCTGAAGGCGTGGTCCAAGATATTGTTGCTGAGTTTGACCAGGTGGTTCTCAGCAAACAGGGCAAATATGTAGTTCCAATGGAGTTCAATGTTCAAACTATTGAGGATAATGCTTCAATGTTTTTGAATGAAAAGGTTTTGAACCGACTAGATATAGCGCCATTAGATTCTGCTCAATACCCTGGCTTTGTTGATGAGCCGGTAACTATTGCGTCTTTAGCGTCAACTGGAATATGGTTAAACAATAGCACTGGCGATGGTCTGACGCTGCATTTCAATGTTAATGGTGTTGAGCTTCCTGTTCTTACAAGTGTTGGCTCTGAGTATGAAGTTAAGTTCTCGGAAATGTCCCGCATATTAAGTGAGACTCAAGAAGCTATTCGTTCTGAATTGCTGGTTGTTGAACCTGATATTATTGAAAGAGCTGTTTCTGGTGCAGCGGCATTGGCTATGGGATCTCGTGAGGCGCGCAGCCAATTGGAAGGGTTAGAAACTGAATTAACCAACGTGGAATTAAACGACCCAACGTATCAATATGTTAAAGATTACATTGGTAGCGTAAGTTCAGCCCAAGCACTCAGCTTTAAACTTCAAGAAGTTGTTGATCGTGGATTTAAAAAAGATCCAACCAAATCTGTGTGGGAGAATCTCAAAGCGCAACTAATACAAACTTACGAACGTAAATAAGAAAGAAGGCCACAAGTAATGCAGCCAAGACCGCTCATAACAGATAATCGCATTCTGCGCTTAACATCTGCTGATGATCTGCGAGTTTCTTTAGGTCGTGCTGTAACTGAAATGGCTGCAACGCCAATGACCGGCGCATTGATTAGTCGTTCATTTAAGCAAGCTCAGGCTGCATCTAGGGCTTTAACTGAAACTCAGCGTGAAGAATTTGCTCAGGCAGAAAGAGAACGCCGTAGTCGGCAATCTGCCATTGAGTATAATCTGGATAATGAAACAGATCCTAGCAAACGTGAAAACCTTCTCTCTCAGCTCGATGGAATATATCAGGAAAAAGACACGCAGAAAGATGCGATCTTTCAGCAAGCCATTGATGAGGGCCGCTTGCAAACGCCAGAGGCTTTAACTGAAAAGTATGGCGATCTTCTTGAGTTCGATGAGATGATGACAGACGAAGAAGCTCGTCTTTTGTATCAAGGGAAAAAAGAAGAAGTTATCCGCAACGCTATTATATCCAGAAGCCCAACAGGGTTTGTTGCTGGTGCTGCTAAGTTTGGTGGCGGTATGTTGGCAATGGCTACTGATCCGGTCGAAGTGGCGACGATGTTTATTCCCTTTGTCGGACAGGCAGGGAAAGCTGCATCTGTAGCAAGGTTTGGTCGTATTGGTGGTAGGGCAAGAGTAGGTGCTATTGAGGGTACTGCTGGCGCGTTGCTTACTGAGCCGCTGTATTATGGCCTATCCAAAGATCAGCAGCTTGATTACACAATGAGTGAGGCGCTGCTTAATGTTGGCGCTGGTTTTTTTCTAGGCGGCGGCATTGGCACAGTGGCCGGTATGCTGACCCGAACAGATGTAGACGCTGCTGCTATTATAAATTCTGTTGAGGTAGACGCTGCTGTTCGTACTGACCTGGAGGCTGTAGAGCTTCCTCCGCGTATAAGTGAGGCTGAGGCTTTTGCCAGGGCTGATCGTGTGATTAAGCAAACCCGTGATATGTATGCTCCCACTGGTGGCCGCGTTACATATGAGACAGCTATACGCCAACTTGTAACAGATCAGGGCGTTAATGTTTCTATGGTGCTTCCGCGTACTGTAAAGCGTCCTCAAACTCTGAGTGAGTTCATTCGTGATCGTGGCGGCATAAACGATCAAGACGCCACATTCAGGGGCGAGTTAAGCAATCTCGGCATTGAGGGTCGGGCTGGCTATATCAACAATAAGAACAATATGGTCAACGGCATTAGCAATAGGACCACAGAGACCAATCTTGATGATATGGCTGAGATGGCATTTGAAGATGGCTATATCCCAGAGCGTGATACGAATTTATTGGTTGATGCTTTATCTGAAGAAGGCCGTGGTAACTTTACATTTGCCCAAAGAGACATGAACCAAGCTGAAATGTGGCGTCAATTCAGTGCGGCTAAAAATGATCTTGAGGCTGAAATAAGTCAGCGTGATGGTATTCGTTCTGAGCTTGAAGGCAAGAATATTAAAGATCTTAGCGATGATGAAATAGCTCTTATTTCTGAAAGAATGGCTCGGACCGGTGATGAGGCAGAGGACGCCTGGCTGCAATCCTCAATAGCTGCTGATGAAGTTCGTGCTGAAATGTCGGCGCGTCATGGTCTGGATATAGAGAACGATCCGTTAGCTGACTTTGATGCTGCTGCCAGGTTTGATACTGTTGGCGATGATATAGAGATGGACGATACGATATTGCGTGAGGAAGCAATCATTGCTCAAATGCGTGAGGATGGCGATTTGACACCAGATCAAATTAAAGAGCTGGATGAAATAAAAGAAATAGATGCAGCAGCCCAGGCTTATATAGAAGTTACTGAAGCGGCAACCGTTTGCATGGCGAGGGCATAATGGCAGATTGTTTAAAGGTTGTTGATACAGCAAATAAGGGTCGTCTTAGTGATGACCAGCTAGAAGAAATTCTAGCAGAATTGCAGGCAGAAAAGAAAACTCGTAAAGTCTCTGGTGCTTTAGAGAACATTGAGTCTGCTATTTTTGATCGTGGTTTACTCATTGCTAAAGAAGCTGAAATTGCCAAGAAGATTGAAAAGCGCAATCGGTATATGAATATACTTAAAGAGCAAAAGTTGATGGCTCTTGTGCAGCGTGCTGATGAAATGACCGGTGATCCATCTCTCGGCCTGGAGGCTGCGCTTGTCGGTGTTAATGCTCCATTTGAAGGTGCATCACGTTCTGTTGATTCCATAACCGGCGCATTGGTTAATTCATATGCTGGCGGTATGATCGCGGATCTTCGCAAAGGTGGATTGCTTGCGAAGTTCAACAATATGAAAGGCGACTTTGAGCGCCAGGTTGCCAATGTTCTGGGTGACTTAAACCTTAAGACACCTGTTGGTGTTGCTGAGGCATCGGCTGATGCTAAGGCGCTTGGAAAGATATTATTCAAATATCAACGTGCGGCAATTCAAAGAGAAAACCAAGCTGGCTCTTATATTCGTTTGAAAGAGGGCCGTGTTGTTAGGGCAAGCCACGATCAACGTAGGATGGTTAAGGCTGGTCCTGATGCCTGGAAGAATTACATTCGTGACAAACTAGATTATTCAAAAATGGGGATTGCGCCTGAGCGCGTAGAAGGTTTTCTCGATAGTTCATATGAGGCAATTATCTCTGGTGTTCGTAAGGGTGGCGAGCGCACTGAGATTAGCCGTGCGTTTAAAGGGCCAGGCAATCTTGCAAAGAAGGAAAGTGCCTCTGGTGTATTTACCTTTAAGAAGCCTAATGATTGGTATGATTACGATCAGCAGTTTGGCAAGGCATCTTTGCGTGAGGCATTCATGCAGGACATTCAATCTTCTGCTAGAGCCACTGCGCTTATGGAAGTTCTCGGCACTAACCCTGAAGCAATGGTTGCGCGTGTTCAAAAGCGTTTGGAAACAACCTATCGTGGCGATGCAAAGAAACTGAAAAGAATTAAGCGTGAATCTGCTGCGGTTACTTTTGATGCTGCATTGGCTGAGGTTACTGGTGATGTGAACATCGGATCTCATACGCCTCTTGCTCGATACATGCACTTCTATCGCTCAATTCAAACAATGGCAAAGCTGGGTGGCGCTTGGGTTTCTGCATTGTCTGATGTGGCATTCATTGCCTCTAATAGAATTTACCAAGGGCAGTCATTGTTGGGCGCTTGGGGCGGTGGCTTTAGTGCTGTGTTTAAGGGCATGAATAAAGGTGAGATGCGAGACTTTGCTGATAGGCTTGGTGTAGGTATTGAGGGCCAGCTTGGTGATTTCATGAGCCGGTTTAATGCGGCTGATGATGTTGCCGGTCAGACTTCTAAAATGATGGCAACATTCTTTAAGCTCAATCTTTTGCAGCCTTGGACCGAAAGCAATAAGCGCGGCGTAACGCTAATGATTGCTAATGATCTTGGCCGTGAAGCGGTTAATGGCTTTAGTAAGTTGCCTAATGATCTCAAGCGTATTCTTAGCATATATGGCATAGATCAAAAGGGCTGGGATCTTGCTCGTAAGGGCGCGAAGAAAGGTCCAGACGGGCGTATGTATCTTGTGCCTGGTGAGATTCCAGATTTAAAAACGCGTGAGAATATGTTTGCGTTGATGGTTTCTGAGGCTGATAACTCTGTGCCTTCGCCTGGCGCTAGAGAACGTGCAATCATTCGTCGGGGATATAGACCAGGTACGTTTGCTGGTGAAGGTATCCGGTTCTTAACGCAGTTTAAATCATTCGGCGTTACAGCTCTCACCAAAAACGTTGGTCGGCATATGTACGGCTATGGTGCCAAGTCTATGCGTGAGCAATTACAGCGTGGCGTTGGTGCCAATATGGGCATTATCAATAGCATCGTTGGCACGACTCTGCTGGGCTATTATGTTATGCAGCTCAAAGAAGTGGCGAAGGGTCGCGATATGCGTCCAGCCTCGAAAGAAACTTTACTTGCTGCAATGCTTCAAGGTGGTGGGCTAGGTATCTATGGTGACTTCTTGTTTGGTGAGGCCAATAGATTTGGTGGTGGTACGTTAGAAACCATTGCTGGTCCTGGTATTGGCACTGCTGCTGAGGTTGTTGATCTGCTGCAAAGAACCAGAGGTGTTGTTACTGGAGGTGAGGAGGATTTACGAGGCGATACTTTAAGATTGCTAAAAGGTAATATTCCATTTGCTAATTTGTTCTATACGAAAGAGGCAATGAATTATCTTATTTGGTATCAGTTACAAGAAACGATCAATCCTGGCTATCTGCGAAGAATGGAACGTCGAGCTAAGAAAGAAAACAATCAGACATATTGGTTGCCACCTACCAGTATTATTCAAACAGGCGGTGGCTTTCGATAAGGAATTATTGGATCATCTATCAAAGTCTGCTATAGAGTAGGCAAAGAAACGGGAAAACAACATGGCCGATATCGCAATCAACCCTGTGACACGCAGAGTTCAGTTTACAGGCAATACTGGAACTGGCCCGTATGCTTTTACATTCAACATTTTGCAAGCAAGCGATATCGTTGTCTATAAGAATAACGTGCTACTGACATTAACGACTGACTATACGGTATCGATTGCAGTAAACGGCACTGGCACAATCACGATGGTTGTTGCTTTGGTAACAACAGATGTTCTCACAATCATTGGTGGCCGTGAGTTATCCCGCACAACTGACTTTGTTACTGCCGGTGACTTGCTGGCTTCGTCGCTGAATGAGCAGCTTGATAGTAATGTCATTATGTCTCAGCAACTTGATGAGCGGTTTGGTCGTACAATCAAGGCACAGCCTGGTGATGAGGATGCAACGCTAGATCTGCCCCTTGTCGCGGATCGTGCCAATACATTTTTAGCGTTTGACGGCACTGGCAATGCAATAACATCGAATACAACCGAGTTTCTTCCAACAGCTATATTTTCTTCTACAGCAATCGGTGATGGGTCAAAAACTGTATTTGCCTTGGTTGTAAATGTTTCTTCAAACCCTTCTAGCGTACAAATTTATATTGACGGTGTGCATCAAGAAACCAATGCATACTCAACAAGTGGAAGTAATGTTACTTTTACAGAAGCGCCACCAGTAAATTCGTCCATTGAATTTACAGTCTTTAGCGTTAGTGATTTAGGATCAACTGCCGCAGCACAAGTTTCAATTGCTGACGCAGGTGGATACTATTCATCAACCGCTGTTGAGGGCGCATTGCAAGAAATTGGTGCAAAAGGAATTATTACAGGAATACCAATTTCAAGTGGCGTATCTGGTCTTGGGGCTGGTGTTGCTGCTGATCTTGCAGTTAATCGAATAGTAACGCAGGGAACCGGAATTACCGGAACGGGCACAATCTATAAATCGTCAGCTATGCATCAAGGTGATTTAATTGTTACGCGCATTTTTATTGACTTAACTGGATTAAACTGTGGTGGCACAGCGGGTGATATTATTGGAAGTAATGGCACATCTAATCCGTGTCACATTGGACAAATTATTGCAGCGCAAAATGGTACAATTTTCTTTGGGCAAATGCGTTGCGTTGAAACCCCTGCTGGGGGTGATACGGATATTGATTTGTATGTTGCTACTGAAGGTACTGGTGTAGAGGACCAGGCTATTACAGCGCTGACTGAGACGCAGATCATCAATGGCGGCACACAATCAGCAGGGGATGTGGATTTAATTGCGGCTATTCCAGCAGCAAATAAATATTTCTACTTAGTCGGCCAGGGTGGTGGTAATGCCACTTACACCGCCGGTCAATTTTTAATAGAACTGCATGGATATGCGTGAGGTAAGATATGACTATTAAACAACAAGGCGGCATCTTTGGTCGCAACCCAACTTTTAATAATGTGGCCGTTGATGGCACATTGACAGTCGATGCGATTGTGGAAAAGACTGCTGCTGCTGGCATTTCATTAGATGGCGTTACGCTTAAGGATGGCAATGTCGTTCTAGATAGTGGAAAAGGCATTGATTTTTACAATCACGGCACTGGCACAAATATTACTAGCAACCTGCTAAATGACTACGAAATTGGAACATGGACACCGTCTATTTCTGCTGGAGCAATCTCAGGAACAAGTAATGCTTATTCCGGCTCTTACACTAAAGTTGGCAATCAAGTTACAATAACATTTAAAGCAGTAAACACTGCTGGCGATATTCACATATCTTCATACGCAGTCATATCTGGCCTTCCGTTTGCTGCATCATCTAATTTTGGCGGCACTTCTACTGTAACATCTGAAGATATTGAAGTGTTGGCTCGTCAGGGATTTGCTTCTATTGGCAATGGATCATCAAGCTTGGGATTGAGTGCGGCTGGCTCGGCGTCTGGAACTGTTAAACTTATAGTAAGCTTAACTTATCTAACTTAAGGAAAAACAATGACGTTAACTAAAGCGCACAAGAGAATGATTGCTGATGCGTCTACAAATGTTAAAGACTTTGGCGCAACAGGTGATGGATCAACTAACGACACAGTGGCGATTCAAGCGGCTATTGATTCTTTAACATCTGGCGGAGTTGTTTATTTTCCACCAGGAACGTACCGCATTGCTCGAACTGCGGGTGTGGATGACCGGTGGGGTCTAAAGGTTATCACCAGCAATATTACTTTGCGTGGTGATCATGCAATACTTCGCAGGTTTGATACTGATATTAGCACTTATGCTTTGTCATATCCTATTGTTTTTATTGGAACGCCTGATAGCAATTCGGCTGCTGTAACTCAAAATATTAGCATATCAGGTTTAGAGTTTGTGGGGGAAAACACTCGACATGCATTAAATGGTTCTGCACCGATGGATTATCGTTGTGCAATTATGCTTAAGAACACAAAGAAAACATTAATAGAAAATTGTGAATTTAACATAATTGATAGTTCAGCAATTTATTATCAATCACCAGCATCTTATAACTATGTAAATGATCTTTATATTAATACAACAAAGAGCTATCAGTCTCGTGTTATTGCCTGTTCTTTTTATGCTAATAGTCACACAACTGCTGGGCGTGGTTTAATTCATGCTATCGACCCTAGTGGGGTAGATCATTGTTCGATAGATAATTGTTATTCAGAGTGGTGTGATAACTTTGTATCCGGATCTGGCACTTATGATGACATAGATGACGTAGAGACTGACACTTTTACACCATCGGGAAGTGGTTGGTCTTTGGGGGCAGTAAAGAGATGTGGCCGTGGCTGGGATGTATCCAATAATACCATTATCAATTCCTCTGAGCATTGTGTGTATATTGAGGCCATGGATGTTAATGTTGTTAATAATAATATTAGAGCAGAAAACACCACTTATTGTGTAGGCGATATTAAAAATAGATCGAGAAATGTTTCTATTACTGGCAACACAATTCATGCTGGTGGAACTTGCATTTCGATTTCTTCTCCTTCATATCAAGTGTCCGTTTCTGGCAATACGCTTTACATGCAGAGCACGACTGCTGAGGGCGGAGCTATTAATGTACAATCTTCAGGTTTAAAAGCGTACATTGATGCTCGCAGTGCATTTCTTACAAGCTATGAACCACAAGATAATATTAGCATTACTGGTAATTCAATTTACATGGCAGAAACTAATGTGACGGGTGTTCGTCATGTGGGCATTCGTTTGTATGCTGATAATTTGACCAGTTCTTTTCCAGAGGGTGAATTGCGGAATGTCAATATTACTGGGAACTCTATAGAGAATCATCGCATTGGTATTTATACTATTGGCACTGGTTTAAAAAATGTTTTGATCGAAGGTAATTCGTTTAATGCAAAGACATTTGCATCTAGTGGCTTCTCAGCCTCAACAACTTTAAATACTTACTGTGCTTTAATGACTAACAGATCATCTTCTGACGTAAACATTCAAGTTCGTTTTACAAACAACACGGTAAATGGATCAACGTATTTGTTTGCAACTAATGATTCTGGTGGTTCAAGTGTTCATTTGCCTTTTCAACTTGCCGCAAATCATTTGCAATATATTAAGAATTTTAAGACATCTGATATGAGGGTTCCAGCTCAATATAATATGTTCCAAAATAATACTGGTTTTAGTTTTTTAGATAGAAGCGGTTGGGTTAGTGGTTATTCTTTAAATAATAGTTTAGGGTCAGGAACATCTAACTCAGAAAGAAAATACAACCTTTTTTACAATGGATCGAATATTATCTTTTACACAGATGATAGTGGAACAAGTATTACTTTATAATGCGCTTCGTGCGTGGACAGTCCAGCCATAGGAGATAAAAATGGCCCTAACTAAAACAATTCTTAACGATAAGATCGAGGTTATTAATCTAGCGGCAGGGTATCCCATGGTTCAGGTTCGTGCCGCAACAGTCATTAAAGAAGATGGCGCGGAAATATCTCGCTCGTTTCATCGCCACGTTTTAATGCCAAACGCTGATTTAAGCGCCTCTGACGCAGACGTTGCAGCGGTTGCTGGCCTTGTGTTCACAGACGCAGCACAGGCAGCGTATGCCGCTCATGTGGCCTCTCAGGAGTAACCAATGGACAAGCGCACAGTATCATCCGCGCATTTACGCATAGATGGATTGGAAAAGGATGTGATAGCACTTCAAACAGAGGTTCGGATCCAGTTTAAAGAGGTGTTTAATCGTATCAAGCGCATTGAGGCTATCTTACTTTCGGCTTCTGGCGCTACAATCTTAATGTTGATTGCGATCCTAACTAAAATGGGATGATCGGAGTGGGCTGTGATCGATCCAGTGAGCGCCTTTGCTTTAGCTAGCACGGCCTATTCCAGTTTTCGCAAAATTATCGGACACGCCAAGGATTTAGAGGGCGTTTCTAAGCAGCTTGGGTCGTGGTATTCTGCCTGTGCCGACATCAACCGCGCAGAGGCCCAAAGAAAAGCGCCAACTTTCTTGGAACGTGCCACACATGGGCAATCTATAGAGGAAGAAGCCCTTCAGATACTCATCCATAAGAAGACTCTGAAAGAGAAAGAAGTCGAAATTAAGAATTTACTTGACCTCAGATTTGGATTTGGAACTTACGACGAGATGCTGGGGATGCGCCGTGAAATCAGGAAAGAGCGCGAGCAACAGATCCATGCACAGGACGAGGCCAAGCGTCAGATACAAAACAACTTAGCTATCCTGGTGTTGAGCAGTCTTATCCTCGGTGTCTTGGGATCTGGTATCTATCTTATTGCGGTGGTGATATGAATATTTCAATTCCCTTAATTCTCGCGGGTTCGTTAATGAATCCAGAATATATTACTTGTCACCTATGGAAATATGTAAAGAATGAAAACGAATTGGTGTGTTTATACTCAGGAAAAAACGGCACTCTCGGTTATCATTATCCAACTTTCAGTTTTCGCGAGTGTCCGAAACAGTTTGAATGCCTTTATCAACCAAACTCTAAGCGGAAAGTAAGCATCAAGGACATCTTGAAAGGATTGTCTGATGGATTTTAAAACTAGGAGGTTTTAATATGACTGTGACCATGGAAAAAATACTACACTTTAAAATATTACCGCGCTTAATGATGCTCGTTATGACGGTCATGTATATTCGTTGTTTAGAATGGGCGCTTAGTTTGCCAGATATTTCAACTCAACAGGCTTCGTTAATTTCTGTGGTCACTGGGGCCATGACAGGGGCGTTCGCCGTATGGTTGGGGCATGAGAAATGATAGGTCAAATATTCGGAAGCTTAGTTGGATTGGCTACCAGTGTAATCGATGGCAAGACTCAACTCAAACTAACTGAAGCTGAGATTAAAAAGAAGCAGCTTACCGGAGAGTTAGACTGGGACATAGAGGCTATGAGAGCCACAGAGAATAGCTGGAAGGATGAGTGGATTACTTTGCTCTTTAGCATTCCTCTTATCTTGGCGTTCTGTGGTGATTGGGGCAATGACATTGTAGCTCGTGGCTTTGAATCATTGGAGGTTATGCCTCAGTGGTATCAGATTGCGTTAGGTGGGATTGTATCTGCAAGCATAGGTATGAGATCCGTAAGTAAGTTCTTTGGGAAAAAGTAAGGAAACTTTATATGGAATATAGACTAGGCAAGCGAAGCATTCAGAAGCTTAAGACCGTAGACCCCCGCCTTCAACGTGTTGTTCGTGGCGCTATAGCTGTCACTGACCAGGACTTTTCTGTGATCTGTGGCATTAGAACAAAGGCAGAGCAGACCAAGCTCGTTGCATCTGGTGCATCGCAAACTATGAAATCAAAACACCTGGATGGATTGGCTGTGGATCTCATGGCTTATAGTGGCGGCGCTCGCTGGGAGCTGAATTTGTATGATGAGATTGCAGATGCAATGAAGGCCAGTGCTAAGGCTGAAGGCGTTCAGCTCAGGTGGGGTGCAGCCTGGACAATTAAAGACTTCGCTGCATGGTCTGGCGCAACGTTAACGTTTAAAAACAATTGGACAGTAGAATATGCTGCAAGCGCAGAAGATGCGATGAATAGTTACGTTGATACGCGTAGAGATCAGGGACGTAGACCATTCATCGATGCTCCTCATTTTGAATTGATTGTATAAATATGTTGGCAACTTGGTTTGAATGTGTATGAATAGATGTGAGGGTCAGTATCATTTTAACATGCTTGGGCTGAGTCACCCTGCGTTACCAAATGCGCTAACCACAAACCGCTGACCCTCACCATTCTAATTTTCTAAATCATTCCAGGACTCGTCGGCTTCTACTTGTCCAGATCCTCCGCAGTTATCGCAATCCAAAACCTCTTCTATAATGTAACCTGAATCAACATCAAAGCTTTGGTGTGTATACCGTTCTCTCAGCATAGTCCCGATGCCTTGGCACTCAGGACAAGCTATCCATTCTTCATGGGTAAGTGATGGTGTCATTTGATTATTGCTCCGTATAGCCAGCAATCTCTGGATCTGTTGGGCCGCTCTTCATCAGCTTCTTCTTTAGATAGAAAATGTTCCCTGGATCTGTTGGGCCGATGCGCGTTACTCTCTTTTTGAGTTATGTGCTCGTCAGATGGTATGTCGCGCATTGTTCCGTCTGGCCTGATTCTTACCTTTTTTATTTTATCAACTAAACCACATGCAAATAGTGCTGACATATAACAAGCAACAGAATTTTGGTTCATGTTTTCTCGTGCTGCAATTTGTTTTGCTGTTGATGGTCCTTGCTTTTTTAAAGCATTTAACACCCGCGTCTGATGGTAACTGGTGTTAATTATCATTGACTTTCTATCGCATGGCATTTGCTTTTTATAAGTATCAGCATTCCGTTTTTTTCTTTGCTTTGATGCCTGGCGTTCGTGTAACAACATTGCTTGGCCGTATGCCCGTTCCTGTTTAGCGTTCATGATTTCCCCTTTCGATTCTCTGCTTTATTATCTCGATTAATGTTATTACCTCTTCAGCTCTTTGGCTGATGGTGTGACGTGCTGGTGATCGCTTGCTATCTAGTTTGATTATTGATGCTGCTCTGCTCACTGCTGATAACAATCGCTTCAGATCTTTCTGCATTTTTCGTGCGTCCCTGTTTGATGACCGGCCAATAAATTCCATATCTGTGGATGTAATTATTCAGGTTTCTCATGGTTGTGTCCAGAATTTTCGCGGCTTCTGTTTGTGTGTGATTGGCTAGAGCTAGTGATTGTACTAGCTCAAACCTTTCCTGATAATGTCGGTTTTTCATTTGCTTCCAGGTTTCCATTACTGCTCACCGTTCTGCGCTGCCAGGTGCCTGATAGTTTTCAGATACTCTTTTTCGATCTGCTCACGAAAGGCGTCACTTACTGCGGCAATGCTATCAGCGTTGTTCTCTTTCAGCTCACGCATAAAAGTCATGCGCGCTCTTGGCTCAACCGGATTACCGCTTTTGTCTTTGTCTGTCTTTGCGTAGACGGAAAACATATTGATTAAGCTGCGAGAAAAGTCAGAGTGATCGGTTTGCTTTAGGTCTTTTCCTAAATGCGTTCGTAGATTGACAAGCTCCCCTCCCCTGTTTGGATCTTCGTTAGAAATAAGGGGTTTTTGTGGGGCAGGGGGGACAGGGGGGGCAACTGGTATCGGTTGTTGTTGTGCCTGCTGCTTGCGTGTCACAGCGTCGATCTCGTTAATGCTGGCATATGTTCCGCCGTGTAGTCCTATTGATGCCAGGGCGCGGCCTATAGCGCTTGTCTCGGCGTTCTCTAGGGCGCTTGTCTTGTTTACGTTTCCCTGCCCTCTGATCTCCTCAGCCATTCCAGATCCAACAATCATGCCGGTGCTGTTGGTGATTGCTGCCCTGATAACTACGCGCTTGCCATCATCTGCCAGTATCTCGGTGTTGATGCCGTGATCAATTCCAAAGGCTTTGCGGAATGCTTCGACGCGTACAAATACCTCTGTATATTTCTTACCGCCTCGCTGCGTTACGCCGTGAGTTCTGTTGAGGTCGTTTACCTCTGCCATTGCTTCTATAAGTTTATTCATTTTACCCTCACTGTGATTGATGGGTTGCCTGGGTTGATGTCGCAACCTGGGACAATCTCGCCTTGCTCCATCTGCTTTTTAATTGCTGCCAGATCTGGCTTGGTTGTTACTTTCATAAGCTGCGTTGGCACGTCTGCCTCGTCTGTAATACGTACTGACCAGCGTGGCTTGGTTCTGCTGATTGTCGCATATGGGTGCATAATTTTCTTTTCGCCCATTGCATCAAGCAACTGCCCGATTGTTTGCGAGATTGCGTCCTGTCGAGCTGAAAGACGTTTAGCCCTGATCGTGTACGTTGCAGCCAGGTCTTTTGCTGCGACTTCGTAGATGGACGCCTCCACGCGCTCTTGAACAAGCTTGCCCAGAATGTCCATCGCGTCGGTCTCGCCGTCCAGCGTATCAAGAAACGTGTCTTGATCGTCGCCGGTCAGCTCTCGGATCTCGTCTGACATTCTTTTGATTTCTTCGAATGGTATATACATATTTTCTCTCCTGCTTCTGTTAATTGCCAAATGATTTCGTTGTTTTGCCACTGGTTCTTGGCTCTGCGTCCAGTGTCTTTGATTAAATCCATTTCTTGTAGTTCCGTGAGCCTCGGTCTTATGCTAAGAACAGACAGCCCAGCGGCTTGCGCTATCTTGTCTCCTGTTCCTCCTGCTGGCAGTTGAGACAGCGCTTGCAGTGTCTCTAGTCTTCTCCCTCGGAGCGTCTGGGCCACCTTATGCGCTGCCGCGCGCTCTGTATCTGGGGCGCTGCGGTGGTGCATCTTTTTGACGTTCACCTGCGAAACCAAGTCAATTAGATCCATGATCTGTTTGCTTTCGTTCATTGGTAAACTGCCGCGAATAATAGGGCGATATAGAGCGTTGCGAATATTGACAGCACTCCGATAAGGTCGCCTATAAAGTTTCTCCAATTCATTGTGCTGCTTCTTTGGTAGACGCTGCGAGTGCGTCCCGAATGTCGTTTGCTAGTGAATAAGATTGAAAGATCCAGCCAGCCCTAAACTTTTTGCCGGTGTACTTCTTGCAGAATGCGGGGCGGTAAAAACCATGAATGCCATTTTCCAATTTAACGGTCCTGAACATTGCCGCCGAGATGTAATAACGCGGGTTGCCGTTTACGTCGTGCTTGATGCGGGTTGCGGTCTCTGTGATTTCTTGCGCTGTGTAGTTCATTGTCGTTCTCCCTGGTTGGTCTTAATAAGTGACGCCGTAGCGCCACCATTTAAAAGCAACCTATGCGGCTTCCTGCATGTCATACAGGCCGTGCAATGCCTCGTTTAGACGTCCGTTAATTTCGCCGTAGGCAATGATGGTGGCGCACTTGTTATAATCAAGATCGTCAAACGGACCGCAATCTTGAAAGAAGTCTGTGCCGTAATCAGTGTTGCAGTTCTGGCAAAGCTCGTGGGCCTTATGATGGTAAATTACATACTCGGAACCGTCGGCATATTCGTGGGCGCGGTCTGTTGCTTCGTCGCGGTCTGATGTTTCCTCAAAGATCTCTACGGCCATATCGGTGATCATTGCGTTTAGGTTAAAATCTGAAAGTGTCATTGTGCTTCTCCTAATGTGGCGTGTTTGCCGTTGCTTAATTTCTACAACTGTTATAGAACGATATCGGAAACCACGTCAACACAATTATCATAAAAAAGTGGATAAATTATGAATAAAAGTGACAAGCCATTGAAAACAAAGGAAATAAAATGAGGTATCAAGGCAAGGGACAAGCTAAGAAAGCATTGCTAGTGAGATTGCCGGTCGATTTAAAGAATCAACTTGATATTGCTTCGCAGATTCAGGGAATATCACAAAGCCGCCTAGCTGTGGATCTGATATCACAAGGTTTAAACCAGGTCGTAAGCCTCGAAGCGCTGCTTGAGGATGTCGCACCGGACCCCGCTCCAGATGATGATTCAAATCGGGGGATTGAAGATTGGTTAAAGCGGATATGACTCAGATACACATCAAGCTGGACGGTCAGCCGATCGGCAAAGGTCGGCCACGCTTCACAAAGACCGGCCACACCTACACCCCAGACAGAACGCGCAAGTATGAACGCCGACTGGCTGAGGTTGCTAGTGATGCAATGGTAGATCGGGGGCTAGATCCTATCACGCGGGCATGTACTGTTTTTATCATAGCAACCTTTGCAATACCCAAAAGCTGGACAAAGGCTAAGAAGCTGCAAGCCCAAGAGCAAAGGATCTTTCCAGGGCGTCCAGACATAGACAACGTTGCAAAGATTGCTTTGGATGCAATCAACGGCGTGGTGTTTAAGGACGACGACCAGGTGTGTGGCCTTGAGGTTCAGAAAAAATACGGCGAACCGTCGCTGATAATATCTGTATTCTGGTAAAGAAAAACCCGCGCAAACTAGGGAAGTATTGCGCGGGCGGGTAGTTTAAGATACACTGAGGGAGTGAAAACTAAGTGCAAGGATAGGATAAGCCAACCTTGCCCAAAAGGAAAGGGTAAAAGCTAAATGTCACATTATATGACTGCACTCGCAATGCAGCAAAAGGGAATTAAACCGGCGACAAAAATTGTCCTGTATTGGATTGCTGACCATCACAACAGCGAAACAAATGCGTGTTTCCCAAGCCTATCAACTCTTGCTGATGAATGCGAGATGAGCAAGCGCGCTGTGCAAGATCGTATCGAGTGCCTGGCGCAAATAGGATTGATCAAAAAGATAGAACGAAGCCGCACTAATGGATCACAAACCAGCAACGGATATAGCTTAAACCTAACAAAACAACCATGGCAGAATCTGCCACCCCCCCTAGCAGAATCTGCTAGCCCCCCCGTGCAGAATCTGCCACCCCATAACCTTGTAAGTAATAACCATGTAAATATAACCAAGAAGAATATGGCGATTTTTGATGATTTGTGGAATATCTATCCAAAAAAGGTCGGCAAGGGTACAGCAAGGAAAGCATTGGCAAAGGCAATGGCAAAAGCTCCAATCGATCAGATCCAACTTTCACTAGCACTCTTTGTCAGGGCATGGGGAAGCCAAGATAAGAAATTCATGCCGCATCTCTCAACCTGGCTAAACGGTGAGCGATGGGATGACGAGCTGCAAGAGCAATCCTTGCAAGACATGACCAGCGATCAGCAAATGCAAGCAATCCTGGGAAACTACTCAACCGACAGAAAGATGATCCAATGAAATACCAGGATAGAACCAGCACCATCGGCGCTTGGCTTCAAGAGGAACTCAAGCGATACGATGTACCGGCAAACCATACGCACGATCGAGCAAGGCAAGAAATGGACGCAATGGTTGAGGATATAAACTCCGAAATACCAAGCAGCGTCGAGAAATCCAGCCTAGATCATATTCTCAGCAAGATGTCGCAAGACATCAGAAAGAATACGCGCAGCAGATCATGGCCAACAATCTACACGCTCATCAAAGCAGCGCAGAAATGCAGCGAAACACAAGCAACAGCAATCACAGGGCCAAGACAGCCGCACGCATTCGATAGCGACAGTATCGCAGCAAAGCGAATCAATGCCGGTGAACCAGTGGCCCAAAGCTACGTAACTGGAATGGGCGCGGATCGTCTCATAGCAAAAAGCCTGGTCAATCTGGATGCTCTCGCAGCCTACCGCCAATCACTCGCAGAATCCAAAACACCGCAATTCATACCGCCAACCAACCAGCCAAACTTCATGGAGAATCCATTTTGAGACCCGAACAACTCAAAGCAAAAGATCTCCGCGCGTTTGCAGTCGTCCCAATAAGAGCGCTGAAAGATCCACGCATAACACCATCAACGTTCCTGGTGCTCGCTGCGTTCTGCTCCTACGCTGATCAAATGGGCCGCACGTTCGTATCACAAGCGCGAATAGGACAAGATATCGGCATAGGACGAAGAGCCGTATCATATCACGCGGTAAAGCTGCGTAAGCTAGGATACCTCACATTCTGCAAACCATTCTATCGTGGGCAAAAATCAACCAGCAACCGAGTCGTCTATGATCCACAGGTGAAAAACGAGGAAACCATCAGGTCAAGGCTAACAGCAAAACATCAGATTGAACTATCTGAAGCCGAAACAATGATGAAACAAGAACACAGCCAAGCTATCGGATCCCGTAACACGTTGAACCAACTGGACAGATCTACATTAATGGAAGATTTTCAGTGTCTCACAACAGACTTTTTCACGTCAGCAATCGCGTCTGGCTGGCTAATTCATCCAGATAAGCTGCGGCGTGGGTCAGTAATGCTCGCCAATCAGGCCTCAGAGCTTCTAAGCGAGCCATACAGCGACAGGTCAGCAGTTTGATGGCCCAACACCGCCTAAATCAAGAGATGGCCACCAGATCGCCGCATATCAAGCCGCTACAAGCTACCAGGTTATCAACCTTATCAGCCTTATCAGGGGGTCACATTAGTTCGATGCCCACACTAGGCACCCAACTTCGCAGCAATCACCTATATAAATATGACGGTTGCGCGATCAGATCCCAGCAGGAACCCACAAACAGGAACCCAAGGCACCCAAAATGTCGGCTACCCCATCAATCCGGCGCACGTTTCCTGCATCGCCTGGAAGCAATGAGGCATCCCCGCCAGCATCGATCAGCCTCATTTCTGCGCGACCGACCCCTTGCCCCCCACCCCCGCCGCCTATGGCTGCAGTCCCCCTCACGACTATTTTCCGAAATTCCATGAAAGGGATTTTCCCATGGCAGATTTGACTTCACCGGAAAGAAAGCTTCTTCTTGAATTGAGCCGTAGCAAGACACCCTCTTGGCTTATGAGGGCTTTTGACCCTAGCTCTCCGCTTCATCCTGATGAGGGTGCAGCCCACACTGAGAGTTATGAGCTTGAGGACGGCCGTCAAGTTCTTGTTCCCAGGGTAAGAATGCGGGATGGTAAGCCTATTGTTTTATCTGGTGATGGTGAGGCTTATAATGAGGCTATGAAGCGCAATGATTTTATTGTTGTTCCGAAGGGTCAGAGTCCCACTGCTTACTCTAAGAGTTTAAGTTCTTTGATTGGCAAGATGCGCTCTTCTAAGCAATCTTTATCTATCAAGCCGCGCCCGAAGAAGTTGTTGAACGTAAAGGAGAAGTAGAATGCCCAAGAACAAGCCCGGACTATACTCGAACATTCAGGCGAAGAAGAAGCGCATTGCGTCTGGCAGTGGCGAGAGGATGCGCAAGGTTAATACGAAGGGTTCGCCTCGTGACGCTGCCTTTCGGAAGGCGGCCTTAAGCAGCATGCGTAAGAAGGGTTTGTAGTTGGAGCCTCGCGGTTATCATGTTGGTATGTCTGATTATTCTAAGCACCGTATACAACCGTGGGATATATGGTTGGAGTATGGGTTAAATCCTTGGGACGCTGATATTATTAAGCGTGTATTGCGTGATAAGGGTGAGCGTCGTTTGGATTATGAGAAGATCAAGCACGTTTGCGACGAGCGTATACGTCAGTTGGATGAAGCGACTCAGCGCACGTAGGGGTTTTTATATGGTTATTGGGCGCAATCAATCGATTAGGGTTTGTTGTTCATGCGGGGGTACTGGAACGATTATTGTTCCGATTTATCACCGGCAATCTTTTAACATTGGCAGGGGTTACATTGATGAGCGGTGTGATACTTGCGATGCGTGTGACGGTTCTGGCGAGATTGAGGATGATGTTGCTTTGATACGGGATGTTTACTCTTAGCCGTTGTAATATCGTTTGGTGAATGGTATCGATATCGGATATGCAACGCGGTACAGGAGAAAATAATGTCAAAGCGTTTTAGTGTTGTGCAAGCGAAGGAAGTCCCTGGGCGAGATAAGCCGGTTTGGTTACGTCATGGGGTTGCGTTTGAGGGTGACAAGGGAATTAGCATTAAGTTGGAGAGTTTACCGTTACCTAACAAGGACGGTGAGATTTGGCTGAAGTTATTTGAGGATGATGGAAATCGTTCTCAGCAACCTTCACGTCCTGCTGCTGCACCGTTAGAAGATGTTATTCCATTCTGATGGCACGCAAGGAAGAGGACAAGATAAAGCCTATTCCTCCGATTGGTCGATTTGGCGGTGCGCGTGTATTGCAGCGTCGAATTGGCCGTTCGGAAACGTTAGCTCAGAACAAGGAGGCTGTTGCCACTGAGTTAATTGCAATGGGTACGGCTCGTATGACTGACATCATTGATCTTCATACTGGTCAGGTTAAGCCGATTGAGGATATTCCCTCTGAGGCATTGGCTGCAATTAAGAAGGTTACTGTTGGTCAGTACGGCACGACGATTGAATTGTTTGATAAGGTGAGTGTTTTGCGCGTTTTGGCTAAAGCTAGTGGCTTGCTGGATGTTGAGAGCAACGTTGATAAGCCTTCGATTATTGGTATTAACATGAAGGGTCCAGATATAGTAACAACATATGAGGCTGAGGATGAATAAGCTCCCAAGCATGGATCTGGATTTTTCTAAGTCTGCCACGGTTTGGAAGTTTCTGCATGACAAGTCTTTTGTTCGCGGCCTGATGGGTCCGGTTGGATCTGGCAAGTCATATGGCTGTGCTGCTGAAATAATGCTTAAGGCTGTTCAGCAAAAGCCATCGCCGCGTGACGGGATTCGGTATTCGCGGTTTGTTATTGTGCGCAATACTTATCCAGAGCTTAGAACGACTACCATTAAGACCTGGGGCGAGTTATTCCCAGAGGATGTTTGGGGTCCAATGCGTTGGCAACCCCCGATTACTCACCATTTAAAGCTGCCGACACGCGATGGTGCGCCTGGAATTGACTGTGAGGTTATTTTCATGGCTCTTTCTACGCCGCAAGATGTGCGTAAGCTGTTGTCATTAGAGCTAACTGGTGCCTGGGTGAATGAGGCGCGTGAATTACCGAAGGCTGTTATTGATGGTCTTACTCACCGCGTGGGTCGTTACCCTACTAAATCGGATGGTGGGGCGTCCTGGTACGGTATTATCATGGATACCAACCCGCCTGATGCGGATCACTGGTGGCATGAGCTGGCTGAGAAGAATAAGATCGGGGGCCGGTTTCCGTGGACGTTTTTTCGACAGCCTGGTGGTGTGTTGAATGTCTCGGCAAAAGATCTGCCTGAGAACCCTGAAGCGAATGGGTTTGTATTTTCTGGCGCTAAATGGTGGATGGTTAATCCGTCTGCTGAGAATAAAAAGCATTTGCCCGATGGATATTATGAGCAGATGCTGGGCGGTAAGAACGCTGATTGGATACGCTGTTACGCTGAGGCCAAGTATACGTTTGTTCAGGAAGGCAGACCGGTCTGGCCTGAGTACGACGATGAGATGATGTCGGCTGAGGTTCAGTATGATCCGCAATATCCGCTTCAGATCGGCGTTGACTTTGGATTAACGCCTGCTGCGGTCTTTGGTCAGAGAACATCTGGCGGTGCCTGGAAGGTTTTAGATGAGCTTGTAACGTTTGATATGGGTCTTGAGCGCTTTGGTCAGGAATTATTGGCTAAGATTGCTGCGAGTTTTGATAAGGCTGACGTGCAGATCTGGGGCGATCCCGCTGGTAATAAGCGGGACGAGATCTATGAGGTCACTGCGTTTGACCATTTGAAGTCGATTGGCTTTAAGGCGCAACCAACAGACAGTAATGCGTTCAATGTAAGACGTGAGGCTGCTGCATCGCCTATGAACCGGCTGGTTGGTGGTAAGCCAGGGCTATTAGTAAACAAGAAGTGCTTGAGATTGCGCAAAGCTCTAAGCGGCGGTTATTTTTTCAAGCGTGTTTCTATGGGCGCTGGGCAGGATCGGTTTAAAGATGCGCCTGTAAAGAATGAGCATTCTCACTGCGGGGATGCGTTTGGTTACTTAATGCTGGGCGGTGGTGAGCAACGTAGATTACGGCGTGGGTCTTATGGTCATAGCTTTGCCGGTGGGCAGACATTTAGCGCTGTCACTGATTTTGAGGTTATTTAATGGGGCTGATACAGATCCCAGAGTTCCGCATGAGTCCAGACGAGAATATCATTCCGTTGCGATATGAGCATCTAAGCAGAATGCGGTTTAATGATGATACCAAAGAATACCTGAAGTACATTCCCAACTATCTGGATTATGTTTGGGATAATGCCGCTGATGGTTCAAGCTGGGCTGGCATTGGTCGCGGCAAGGTCGTTGCTATTTTTGGTATTCGTATGCTTTGGACTGGCCTGGCTGAGATGTGGATGGTGCCAACATTAGATATTGAGCGTCATGCAATATCGCTTATTCGCGGGGCCAAGGTTCTAACCGATAGCACAATCAACGATTACGACATAAAACGGCTTCAGATCTGTGTAAAAGTGGAAAACGATACCGCATTTAGGTTTGCCAAAGCACTGCGTTTTGAGGTAGAAAGCATTATGAGGAAGTTTGGCCCAGAGGGGGCTGACTATTACATGATGGCGAGGTTTTAATATGAGCGGATTGTTTGGTGGCGGCGGAAGACGTGGGAAAACTCAGGCAGAAAAAGATGCTGAGGCTGCTCAGAACAGAGCTGAGGAACGTGCTACGGCTCAAGAGAGAACAGAAATGCAGGGCGCACAAGGCCGTCGCCGGTTGAAGCGTTCTGGTGGAATGAAATTGTTGTTCTCCCCTGCTCGTACTGAGGGACCGCAACAAACTAAGTTAGGTGGTGGCGAATGACCCAGATTAAATCTTTTAAAAAAATCTATGAAATGAAACTGGCTGCTAAGTCTGCTCCAACAGAGGCGAAGGCAGAAGCTAAAGAGGCTGCTCCAAAGGCACCAGCAAAGAAAAAGGGTAAGTAAATGGCCGTTTTACCAAAAGACACAGGGCTTGTTACTGCAAGTTTAACTGCTCAAAATACTTTCACCGATTGGATCTATTCGACAAAAGATTTCAACCTGTCGATTAGCGGAACATTTGCGGGAACGATCACAGTTCAACGCAGTTTTGATCCTGCCAATGCTGATACCACTGCGCGTGATGTTGATACTTTCACAGCTCCAATTGAGACTTACGGCTTTGAGCCTTCTGGTGTGGCTATTTATCGTGCCGGTTTTAAAACTGGGCAGTATACTAGCGGAACGGCTGTTATTCGCATTGGTCGTTAGGTGAATTTATGGTTGCCAAGAAATATCAGAATCCCAAGGGCGGCTTAAATGAAGCTGGCCGTAAGCATTTTGAGAGCAAAGATGGCGGCAATCTAAAGGCTCCGGTCAAGACAGGTACAAATCCCAGGCGCGTTAGCTTTGCTGCGCGTTTTGCTGGCATGGCGGGTCCAATGAAGGACGATAAAGGTCAGCCAACTCGTAAGGCTTTGGCGCTAAAGGCTTGGGGATTCGGATCTGTTGAGGCTGCGCGTAACTTTGCCCAGCGCAATAAAAAGGATAGTTAAATGCCAAGGCTAGATGTAAGAGAAATTATTGAGCGTGAGGCCAAGGCTACTGCTCGCAAGGACGAATGGCGATCTATCTATGAGGATTGCTACGAATTTGCGTTGCCTCAGCGCAATCTTTACTCTGGTTATTATGAAGGTGGAACGCCTGGTCAAAACAAAATGGCGCGGGTCTTTGATTCGACTGCTATTCAATCGACTCAGCGTTTTGCTAACCGGATTCAGGCAGGTTTGTTTCCTCCTCAAAAGGCCTGGTGCCGACTTGAAGCGGGTAGCGGAATACCTGAAGAGCAAAAGCCCCAGGCTCAAGCTGCTTTAGATGCCTATACAACTCGCATGTTTGAAATAATGCGACAGACTAACTTCGATCTGGCAATGGGTGAGTTCTTACTTGATCTGTGCGTTGGTACTGCGGTGATGATGGTAACGCCAGGCGATGAGGCCACGCCTATTCGCTTCACGTCTATTCCTCAGTATTTGGTTGCAATCGAAGAGGGTACATTCGGGAATGTCGATAACGTATATCGAAAACTCAGAATGAAGGCCGAAGCGATACCACAAGAGTTTCCAGATGCAGATATAACCGTTGAATTGAGGGAGGCGATATTGCAATCTCCCTCTAAAGAGATAGATCTGCTTGATGCTGTTATATATGATTATGATAGTGGCGTTTATTGTTACCACGTTATTTGGCCTGGTAAGAAGCAAGAGCTTGTTTATCGCACTATGAAGTCCTCACCGTTTATCGTTGCGCGATATATGAAGGTTGCGGGTGAGATATATGGCCGTGGTCCTTTAGTTACTGCAATCGCTGACATTAAAACGCTGAACAAAACTGTTGAGTTAGTTCTAAAGAATGCTTCTCTGGCTATTGCTGGTGTATATACGGCTGCTGATGATGGTGTGTTAAATCCTCAGAACATTAAGATTCAGCCTGGTGCAGTTATTGGTGTTGCTAGAAATGGCGGTCCACAGGGTCCATCGTTAATGCCTTTGCCACGGACGGGTGACTTCAACGTTAGTCAGATTGTTATGAGCGATCTGCGCATGAACGTTAAAAAGATCCTGATGGATGACACTCTGCCGCCTGATAATATGTCTGCTCGATCAGCAACTGAAATCGCTGAAAGATCTAGAGAGCTTGCCACTAATCTGGGATCTGCATTTGGTCGTTTGATAGACGAGACAATGGTTCCTGTAGTATCCCGTATTCTCTATGTGATGGATCAACAGGGGTACATTGATTTACCTCTGAAGGTGAACGGTGTTGAGGTAAAGGTTACTCCGGTAGCGCCACTCGCTCAGGCTCAGAAACTACAGGAAGTAAACGATATTGTGCAGTTTATGCAGATTGCAAACTCTCTAGGTCCAGAGGGTCAAGCTGCGTTATCTATTCCGCGCATTACTCAGTTTATTGCTAATAAAATGAATATCAGTCAAGAATTGCTCACTACACCGGAAGAGCAACAGATGATGATGGAGCAGATGCAGCAAGCAATGATGGCAGAAGAAGGGCCACCGGCTGCTAATGATGGCGGGGCAACAATGGAGGCGATGCAATGAGTTCACCGGATGGTTGGGATGGTTTAACCCAAGCTGTTAGTGAAGCGCCAAGAGCCGACGATATAGATATTATCTATGGCAAGGTGTTCAAAAGTTCTGAAGGGCAAAGGGTTCTAAGCCACTTGCGCAGCATTACTATTGAACAACCAACTTGGAATCCAGGAGAAGATGCGAGCTTTGGATATGCCAGAACGGGCATGTCGGAGATTGTTCGTATGATTGAAAAAAGAATAGGAAGGTCAAACAATGGCTGAAGCAGAGACAATGGAAATGGCGGCAGAAGCACCATTGATTAATCCAATAGCGGAAGAAGCACCACAAGAGGATGCGCTGATTCCTGTGCATGATATTCCTGAAGAACAAGCGCAATCAGAAGATAGTGAACCTCTTGAACGTCCTGATTATTACCCTGCTAAGTTCTGGAACGAGGACGGTCCTGATGTTGAAAAGCTGGCAAAGAGTTATGCAGAGCTTGAAAAGAAGTTTAAGTCTGGAAAGCATAAGGCACCGGAAGAGTATGATATTTCTCAACTGGCGGATCAGGGGTTGGATTCTGATGACCCAACTGTATCCGTATATCAGGACTGGGCTAAAGAAAACGGGATTAGCCAAGCTGCCTTCGAGGATCTGGCTGGTCGTGTGTTATCCTTATCGAAGGATGAGCAGGAGAGTGTCCAATATGATCAGCGCGCCGAAATGGGAAAGCTGGGTAATAATGCTCAAGAAAAGATTCAGATGACAGAGCGCGTTTTAATGAAAGCTCCTTTGAACAACTCAGAGCGTGAAGCAATAGCTTCTTCATTGAACAATGCTGACTCGATTAATGCGTTTCTCAAGTATCACCAGGCATTAACAAATGAAAACATTCCAATCAAGGCAGCGATGCAGCAGTCTCAGATGACTAGAGAAGATTTAGATGCTGCTACTTCTGATCCAAGATGGCAAACCGATGCCGGTTGGCGCACAAAAATCGAACGTCAGTGGTTTCAATCACAAGCAAAATCTTAACCTCTTGCAATAAATATCGCTTGCGTGTATTTTAGCCTTGACGGTCAACCGCACTCGGCCCGTTAGATGTAGTAATCTACTGGCTGGTGCGGCCATAATGCACAAGCGACTGCCCGAAAATCGGATAACGGATCGCGTTTTGTCGAAACCCATTAGGAGGTATCTGCAATGGCGCAGAACGTCACAGCGGCGTTTGTTGACCTATTCGATTCTGAGGTTAAACAAGCATATCAAGCCGAATCACTGCTACGCGGAACCATGCGAACTCGCACCGGTGTAGCTGGTAACACTGTCAAATTTCCAAAAATTGGCAAAGGTGTTGCAACTCTTCGCATTCCACAAACGGATGTAACCCCACTGAATGTTACTTATGCTCAAGTAACTGCAACAATGACTGACTACATTGCTGCTGAGTATTCTGACATTTTCCAACAGTCACACATCAACTTTGATGAGCGGTCTGAATTAGTTCAGGTTGTTTCTAAGTCTATTGCTCGTCGCATGGATCAGCTTTGCGTTGATGCTATGGTCGGCAATGCTGGTACTACTATTGCTACAACAGTAGGTCCAGGCGGCAATACGGATATGAACATTGAAAAGCTTCGTGCTACTGCAAAAGCACTTAATGCTAAGAATGTTCCATCTGAAAACCGTTACTTGTTGATGCATTCAACTCAGTTGGATTCATTGCTCGGTGAGCAAGAGATCACTAGCCAAGACTTTGCTTCTGTAAAAGCTCTTGTGCGTGGTGAGATCAACTCATTCATGGGCTTCACCATTTTGACAATGGGTGATCGTGATGAAGGCGGTGTGCCTAAGCCGTCAACTCGCAATTGCTTTGCCTGGCACAAAGATGCAATGGGCTATGCAGAATCAATGTCTCAGAAAACCGAAGTAAACTATGTCGCTGAAAAGACATCTTACTTGGTTAGCTCGATGTTCTCTGCTGGTTCCGTGAACATCGATGATGAAGGCCTTGTTCAAATTAGCTGTACCGAATAAGGAGGATTAAACCATGGCATTTACTCAAGCTGGTTTTGCAACCATCGCCGCGTCTAAAAAAGGGAATGCGCCTAGCATGTATTCCTATATTAGCGCTGAAGCAAAAGCGACCGTATCTGGAGCTGGCTATTTCAATAGTCTGGCGGACACTCTCGCGGTTGGTGATCTTATCTATCATTATGATACGGCCACCCCTACAGCAACACTCAGCATTGTTCTTAGCAATAACGGCACAGTTGTCGATGTTACTGCTGGAACAGCAATTGGTGTAACCTAAAAGACTGGGGCGGTTCGCCGCCCCTTTCTTACCTCTTGGAGAACGCTCATGGCCGCTGGTGACACTTCGCTTTCAATATGTTCGGACGCTCTAATATTGTTAGGCGCAGCTCCTATATCATCTTTCACAGAGGGCAGTGATGGCGCACAAGCTTGTGATCGCTTGTATCCTGATCTTCGTGATAACGTCATTGCAAACTATATGTGGAGCTGGAGCGTAAAGAAGGTTCAGATTGCTCGTTTATCTACCAACCCACTTGATGAATGGAAGTATGCCTATCAGCTACCAGGCGATATGCTATCTGGTGTTATTGCTTTATTTCCTAGCAACGGCACTAATCAATCTTCTGCAAAGTATGGATGGGATATTTACGGTGACCAATTATTTACAAATTTTGAAACGGTTTTTATTGATTATCAAAGCACAGTTTCAGAGGCTAAAATGCCAGTGTATTTTGTTAGACTGCTTCGTACAGCATTAGCGGCAGAGCTTGGCTTTGTAATTACTGACCAATTAGCTAAATCAGACTATTTTCGCTCCCTGGCGTTTGGCTCCCCAGCGGATGCTAACCGTGGTGGTTTAATGCGAGAAGCAATAAACATTGATAGCCGTGGCAAGCTGCCACAAGTTATTGAGGATTATTCTTTAATTAATGTGAGAAACTAATATGCGGGTTGTACAGTTCCAAACAAATTTCTCTGTTGGTGAGCTTGATCCGCTTCTTCGCGCTCGAACAGATTTGGCACAATATCAAAACGCTGTTGAAGAAGCCACCAATGTAGTCATTCAGCCGCAAGGTGGCTTTAAGCGCCGTGAGGGTTTAAGATTTGTCTATGACTTTGGCACAGGCTTTACTGACTTTAAGATAATTCCATTTGAGTTTAGTGTGACTGATAGCTATTCTTTGGTTTTTGTTAATCAAAGGATTTACGTTTTTAAGGCTGGAGTTCTTCAAGCAAATATTAATGGAACGGGCAATGATTTTATAGCCGCCACACCTATTACGGCTGCTATGCTTGATGAGATAAATTACACTCAAGCGGTAGATACATTGATACTTTGCCATGAGGACTTGCAAACAAAGCGTTTAGTTAGAAATTCAGATACAAGCTGGACTTTAGAAAACCTTCCTTTAAAAAACCTGCCCCAATACCCCTATGCATTCAGCACGCACTTGCCAAATTTCACAATTACGCCCAGCGCGTCTACTGGAAATATTACTATAACGGCGTCTGCTGCAACTACGGATACTGGAAATGCTCAAGCTGGTTCAGCCAACACAATTACGTTAAAATCTTCAAGTTCGTTTTCGTCCGATGATGCACCTAACGGAATGTTTGTCAAAATTACTTCTGGTACTGGATCAGGTCAAACGCGCCAGGTTGAGGATTATGTTGGTTCTTCAAAGGTACTAACAGTATATCCTCCTTGGGATACTGCGCCGAATGGAACGTCAAACTATTCTGTACATCCCTTTGAAGCTTCTGCCGTTGGTGGATTTGCTCAAGTAACAAGCACATTTGGCCGCGCTCGTTATGTTGAATTTGTTTCTAACACGGTAATGAAGGCTGTTACCGAAGTTAGTTTTTTTGACACAAGTGCAGTTGTTGCTGGAAACTGGGAAAGCGAACAGGGATATGAAGACGTTTGGTCTAATGCCCGTGGCTGGCCCAGGTCTGCCGCTTTCCATGAGGGGCGTCTATATTTTGGTGGATCTAAATCAAGAGCTAATACAATATGGGGTTCGCAAGTTATAAATTTCTTTGACTTCGGGGCTGGAAGTGGGCTTGATGATGAAAGCGTTGAGGCAACAATAAACACAAATCAGCTTAACAGCATTGTTAATTTGTTTTCTGGAAACGACTTGCGCGTCTTTACTACTGGCGCAGAGTTTGCGGTTCTTCAGTCTGGCGATAATCCGATTACTCCATCCACTTTCTTTGTTCGGCCACAGACACGGCTGGGAACAAAACCTGGTCTTCCAATTGAAGATCTTAACGGTGCTACCGTGTTTATTCAAAGGCAGGGTAAATCTTTAAACGCCTTCCAGTTCGGTGACAAAACTGCATCATACCAGGTGCAGCCTCTTTCTGCTCTTAGCTCTCACCTGTTAAAGAACCCGATTGACCTGGCTGCTAGACGCGCTGCCTCTACTGATGAGAGTGATCGCATATTTATTGTAAACGGAACAGACGGATCTATGGCCGTTTACTCTATTCTAGTGGGGCAGAATGTTATTGCGCCTAGCCGTTTTACTACAGATGGCGATTTTATTGCGGTATCGGTTGAGATTGCTGATGTTTATGTAATTGTTAAACGCACAGTAAACAGCCAAGTTAGGTATATGCTGGAGAAGTTTGATTCTAGTCTTACGCTGGATAGCGCCAAGACGGGCGGAGCTGCTAATTCAGTGGCAATGACACAGCTACGGGGTAAGACAGTAGCAATAATACGCGATGGCGTTGTGCTGACCTCTCAGACGGTCCCCGCCTCACCATTTACAATTACCTTTACAACACCGGCAACATCTAGTTTTCAAGTCGGATTAGATTATCCTGTTACAGTTAGAACTATGCCAGCCGAACCTGTGCTTTCGGGTGGATCTGTGCAGGGATTTAAGAAGCGGATCATTCAAGTTGATGCAATTGTAAACAACACTCAAGACATGACCATTAATGAAAAAGAAATTTCGTTTAGAAGTTTGGGCGTTGATGTCCTTGACATAGCGGTTAAGCCATTTACCGGCACTAAGGTTGCACATGGATTTTTGGGCTTTAGTCAAACGGGACAAATTACAATAAGCCAAACCGTACCTTTGGCTATGACCGTTCTTGGTCTTGATTATCGTTTAAGCGTGGGGAATTAGATATGGTTGCTTTAGCACCAGCAATTTTAACGGCGGGAAAAGCCGCCATGACGTTTGCATCTTCTGGAGGCGGTCAGCTATTAATGGCTGGAGTTTCAGCAGCGGGTCAGATGTCAGCCGGTAGATCCCAGCAAAGAGGTTATGACGCCCAGGCGTTGCAAGCAGAGCTACGCGGCAGATCTGAGGCTATTGCCTATAAGCAAAGAGGCGCTGACGCTTTGAGAAACCTAAATGAAACACTGGCGGCAATCGTTTCTAGGTCTGCGGCTGGCGGTGTTGATCCCACTTCTGGCTCTGCTTCTACCTTGCAGGGATACGCAATGAATGAGGGAGTAAGAGAGCAATCAATAGCTGCCGACAATGCGGTATTGGCGCTGGGCCAAGCTCAAAGCCAAGCGGGAATTTATAGATCTGCTGGTAGGTCTGCGATGTTATCGTCTTATGTTTCTGCTGCCGGATCTGTAGGCCAGGGTGCATATCGATACGGACAATTGAGTTAGGAAAACAAGCATGGCAATTCTCCCTAGATATCAGCGACTTGGCATTGTTGACCGTCAGCCAACGCAAACAGATTTTGCTGACACGCGGGAAGCCGCCCGTCTTGGTACTAATATTTCTCAGCAAGTTAGCCGGATGTCTGATTTTGCAATGAAGCAAGGTGCTGACGATGCTAAAATGAGGGGTGAAGAGCTTATCCGTACTGATGGAGCCTTCCCCACTCTTAAAGATATTAAATCAAAGGGTGGGCCTAGAAGTATTGCTGAAAAATCTGCATACGCTTTAGGTTCTCAGGTAGCTGTTGCTCAAGTCCAGGCAGATGCCGAAGTATATATTATGCAGATCCTTAACGATGGTGAGAAAAACAAAACATCTTTCACCCAAGTCCAGGCACAACTAAGGGATCTTACCGATGGTTATTCATCTGCGTTAGCTGACGTTGATCCTGGGGCGTCAATGCTTCTGCAAACACGTTTAGGTGGGGCTATAGGAAAAGCTGAAGAACGCTATTCTAATTTTTATGTTGGAGTTCAAGCAGCCAGATCTGCAAAGAAACTAACTGATATTGCTGACTTAAAACTTAATGAAATACTTGAGAGTGCCATACGGGCAGGGAGTAACTCACAAGAACAAATATCACAATCAGTTGCGGATGCTGTAACATTGCTTGCTGGGTTAGGCGCTACTGAGGAACAGCTTGATGCCTTTGAGGTTGGCACTAACAATGCAGCTTATAAAGAAAAAGCAATATTTGAATTTAATAAATCTTCTATTCCTGAACAAGAAGAAATGCTATCAACTCTTCTGACTACTCCGATGCCTGGAATGTCATTAGAAAAAACTCAATCATTTAGAAAATCCCTAACGTCTACTTATAATAATAATTTAAGAGCGCAGGCTTCAAAGAGTGCTGGAGTTGTGGCTGATGTTAGAGAACAAGCCGGTATCCTTTCCAAAGGTGGGATGCCCAGCCTAGCAGAAATAGAGCGCCTAAAAACCGCAGCTATTAATCTTGGTGAAAACGAAAGCGGCTTAAAAGCACAAGAGGCAGTTAGGATGCTTGAGTTTAATGCTGAAAGAGCTTCAGTCTATAGGCAGATGTCATTTGAAGATTTAACCGCTGAAGTTGATGACTTAAAGGGCGGCATGGAAGGGCAGGGCCGTGCGGGTCGTGATACTTTAATTGAGGTTGATACCTACAACGCTGCTGTTACTTATTTAGCTGCGGCTCAAAGAAAAGTAGATGGGCTTGAGGCTCAAGAAAAAGAACAATTTCAACCTTTCATTAATCTTGCAACCGAATCCTTATCTGCTCTTAAAAAAGAATTAGATTCGGGACAGCCACTGAGCCAATCATTTATTGATAATTTAAGAAGCAAAATCGGAAATATTCCAGAACGATTAACAAAAGAAATATTGCGGGATTTATCGAATCTTGAGGACATGAACGAGCTTGCCACTGATTTATCTACGGCAAGACCCGCTGATATAGAGAAGTTTATATCAGATTATTTAAAAACAGGTTCTACAGTTCGCCAAGGTCCTGGACTTGACGGAAGCCCTGGTGAAGATACCTTTGTGGGTGCAAAGGGCGTTGATACTCCTTTCGAGTTTGAAGTTAGAGATCTTGCAGAAAAAATGCTTTCTAATATGAAAGCCGAGCTTAAATCAGATCCAATTTCATTTGCTGCAAAAGTTGGATTAAGTGATGGTAGCGGTAATGGAGTTAACATTACTCCTATAGATTTCACTGATCCTAGCAAAGTCAGTGACCAGATCTTACAGCGCATAGGGGACGCCAGGTTGGTATCTGGTAAATACGGATCTCCAATACAATTTCTTACAATTTCAGAAAAATTAGCAGTTAAAAACATTCTTGAAAATGGGACGATGGCAGATCAAATGATAGTTCTTGGCCTTATCGTTGAAGGCTCTGGTCAAAACTCTCCGAAGTTTTTAGAGGAAATATCTAAAGAATCTCCATTCTTTGCCCAAGTCGGATCTCTTGTATCTAGTCAAACTGGCAGTGGTCTTGCTAGTGCTGAATCTGCTTTAAGGGGTCAAATGCTAATATCAGATCCAAAAACTCAAGGCCCTGCTGAATTTACAAAGACAAACATAGATCCAGCATTTAGAAATTTAACTTCTGAATCTCTTGCAAAGGTCGATGGGGCTTTAGCCCCCATTATGCTGACCGCATCTGCAATTTACGCTGATGTTGCTAGATCTGATGATTTCTTTAACGAAAGTAAATGGATTGACTCAATTAATAGAGCAATGGGCGCAGATATAAATGCTGGCACTGGCGGTGTCCAAGAGGTTAGAGATTTAAACACTTATATATTCCCTGGATTTACTTCGGATAATTATGAGAACGCTTTAGAAACTGCAACGCCACAGGATATAATGGCATCCATTTCAAGCATCAGAAATTCTGTGCCAGATGCGATTGGATATGGTACATCCTTAGATCCAGAAATGCTTGAAGCCTTGGGGGGATTTAAAAGGCCCACCCGCGATGATCAAAACGCCTATACTTCTGGAAGTGATGATTACAATCTGGTTTATGCTGGAGGAAATAATTACGAAATAAAGTATAAAAATCAACAAACAATTTTAGATACTGACGGCGAAGCTGTTTTGATTGATATGCGAAAGCTTATAGAAATGACCCTGCCATGATTTTTGGATCTTCCCAAACAAACCCAGCCTTAAATCCTAGCGAATATAGGAGCAAGCCCCCAGCGCCTTGGTTGGAAAATGTAACAACGGCCTTTACCGTTGGAAAGTTTAATGGTGACAGTGGTTCTAATAGCGAAGGTTTTGCAAAATTTGAAGCTTGGAAACCCATTATGGATGCTTTGAAAGATTTTGAAGTTCCTGGCTTATCAAAATATTATGGACAAAACGAATATATAAACCCTGGTACGCTTTTAGTAAGCTCCCCTTTAGCTGGTAATATTGGTGGAGATCAAAGAGGCTATAACCAATTAGCAGAAAACATATTTAGTTTTATCCGTGATAATCAATCTACGCTGCCGCCAGATCTAGCTTCTGTAAATGAAGAAACCTTTGCCGAAATGACAAAGGATTTTGTTATGGGGCAAAGGGCCGAGCTTGAAGAGCTTTACGAAACCAACCCAGGCATGGCCGGTGCGATTGGTAGGTTTATAGGATCTATGGGAGCAACAGGTGCTGACCCAATAGCCCAGGCAACAATGCCTTTCGGGGGATGGTCTAAAAGCTTGTGGAAAAGAATGGCGCAGAACGCTCTTATAAACGGTGGCACTGGTGCTATTTCAGAAGTAGCAGTTAAAGATTGGTATGACGAACTAGGTCTTGAATATACATTTAAGGATTTTGTGTACAATGTCGGAGCAAACGCTGCTTTCGGCGCGGCCCTACCTCTCGCTGGTCGTGGATTTAGACTTAGTGTTGAACAGTCTCAAAGGGGTTGGAGAGCCTTAACTGCAAACGGAACAAAGAACGTAACCCCAGAAGATCAACTAGTAATAGATGCTATGACAAACCAGGCGGATCTTGAAGCGGCAAACCCATTTGTTACGCCAGATCCTAATGAGGCGATATCGGTTCACAACCAGCGGTTAGAAGCAGCAAGCGCGGCCACGGCTAATGCTGAACCAGTTATTATTCCTCAAGACGCAGGGCTTCCAATCAGGGCAGATGCTATAGATAATCTTGACGGTGTTATCTTTAAGTATGATCCTGATGAAATTGAAATTGATGCTAAGACTTTTCAGTTTAAATCTGACAGTGATGAGCTTGGCGTTACAAGCCGATTGAGGGATGAAGTCGTTTGGGATGACTCCGCCTCTGGCACTGTTCACGTTTACGAATATGCCGATGGTCGTGTAGTTATTGCCGATGGACACCAACGATTAGGTCTAGCAAAAAGAATTAAAGCTCAAGACCCTTCTCAAAAAATAACAATATACGCCCGTAAGTTTAGACAGGTCGATGGTATTACTCCACAACAGGCAATGGTTGAAGCTGCTCTGAAAAATATAGTTGAGACTGAGTTTTATTCCCCAGGTAGAGCTATTGATGCGGCAAAGGTTCTTAGATTTGACCCAAGCAAAGAGTCGAGGCTTCCACGCACACAAATAGCGGTTCAAGCTAGGGGCATGATGCGTTTAAGCGATGATGCTTTTATGTCAGTTGTAAACGAAGTTATACCTCCTAACTATGCTTCTATTGTTGGCAGATTAATTGATGATGCTGGCTTGCAAGAAGCGGCAATTAAAGTTCTTTCTAAAACAAAACCGGCAACTGCTTTCGAGGCAGAGGCTATAATTCGTCAGGTTCGAGAGTCAGATACCGATCAAATTAAACAGATTGATCTTTTTGGCGAGAGCTTTTTTACTGAAACTCTTTATATTGAAAGGGCTAAGATATTAAATAATTCTTACAAAGAGCTGCGCCGTGATAAAGCAGCGTTTGAAACCTTGGTAAAAAACTCAGAGCGTTTAGAAGCTGAAGGAAATGTTCTTGTAAAAAACGCAAACCAGAAAAAGGTGACTACAGATGCCCAAACGATCACGCTCCTCCAAGCCCTCGCAAACCGCAAAGGCCCCCTCTCAGACGCCCTTAACGAAGCCGCAAGAACAGCCAAAGACACAGGAAGCGACGTCGAGGCTACAGCAGGCTTTATCGACGCTATCAGAAAAGCAATTGACGGAGGCGATTTCGAACGCATATCAAATGGCGACATTGGACGCTCTATCAATGATCCAGCGCCGATCTCAAAATCTGAGATTGAAGAACCAGCTCTTGACGGATTCGACGAACCAACAGGCATAGCAGCGCAACGCCAGGCCGACCAGCTAGAGCAAGATATGTTTCGTGTTGAAGAGGTTACACCCGACGTTTCCGCAAGAAGTCCTAATGATATAGAGGCGGATCTAAAAGCGCGTCAGCCGGTAGAAACTGTTGATGATATATATGCAATTGCGGATGAATCCCAATCCTACATTGCAACAATAGCTGCGGATATTGAAAGTGATCTTGGAGTTACCTTTGACAACCCTGGATTAAAGAAGATCAAAGAAGCCAAAAGTAAAATGCAGCGCAAAGGATATGTTTCATCAAATCAAATGACGGACATATCGCGCGGTGGATTTATAATTAATAAAGCAGAAGATGCTGACGCTATTGTTGCTAGATTTGGACGGGATGCAGAAATATTGGATGAAGGCTGGAATTTCACACCGGCTGGATACTTTGATCGCAAGCTTTTAGTCAGAACGCCAAACGGTATTGTTTCTGAAATTCAAATATGGTCGCCAAAGCTTCGCGCTGCAAAAGAAGAAACCGGCACTAAGCTTTATACTAAGATGCGGAAATCAAAAGATCCGGCAGAGGTGGAAGCTATATCTCTTCAAATGAGAGAGCTTTATGCAAATGCTTTAAAAAGCGAAGATCAATCTTTCAGATCATTGTCAGGCATAGATAACTTGCCAAAAGTATCTTCGAATGCAGACATAAACGCCGCTTCGTCAGGGATCACTCGTCCTGTCTCAAAGACATCTGGAGCGTCTACTGATGTCCAAGCGCCACCTGGCTCAAGGATCGCCACGGCTTCTGATGGTGAAATGGAAATAGCGGGACGTCCGTCCCAATTAACAAATATCATGGATGATACCTCCGACCTCAATTTAGATATCACTTCGGCAGATGTCAACCTTGATCTTGAATTTCCTATGGGACAAAAGGCAAATGCTGCTGGAGATGATTTAGAAGTTGTACCTATGACCTTATCAAATTTGAAAAAAGAATTGGATCAACAGGAATTAATGATTAAGCGTTTGGAGTTCTGCACAATATGACTTTTAAAAATTGCATTGATGATGGCGTTAAGGCTGGAGAAATTAACCAAGAGAGTGCTGACGAAATCTTTAGCCTCTTTGATGAGTTGGAAGTTAAGTATAATAAGCAAATGGGTGGGGCTGCTGCTACAGCAAGAGCTGCTGGCGAAACAACCATTGCAACCAAAAAGCTCATATTAGAGCGCAAGCGCCGTGCTATGCTCCAGGCTAAGACCTGGCAGAAAATAAAAATACATCTGGATACCTTTAAAACAGTTACTGGCATTCAGAACAAATACAAAGCTGCATTAGATTTATTCGAGCAGTCTCAAACATCTAAATTTCAAAGCGTTGCTCAAATTCATTCCGTAGTAAAGAACAGAGCTAATTCAACTATGAATGAATATCTGGCTACGTTTAAAAGAAATATTATTGGGGAAACTCAGGAAAAAGCTAAGTTAAAGAATTTAATTCGTGAAATTTTTGGGGAAGATACTGGAGATATTTCTGCCAGGCAGATGATGGAGGGCTGGAAAGCTTCCGCTGAATATCTTCGCAAAAGGTTTAATGCTGCTGGCGGAGCTATAGTTAATAGAATTGATTGGGGCCTTCCTCAGTTTCACGCCTCTATTAAAGTTCGTTCTGCTGGATTTACTGAGTGGAGCAATTTTATTCGTGGCCGTTTAGATTTAAACAAAATGGTTGACGAGCAAACCGGCTTGGCATTTTCTCCGCAAAAACTTGAGATTGCCTTACGAGATTCTTATGAAACTATAAGATCAGATGGGTCTAACAAAATAAAAGAAGGTCAATATTCGGGCAATAAATCTCTTGCTTCTAGGAACCAAGACCATCGTTTCTTTGTATTTAAGGACGCCGAATCCTGGATGGAATACCAGGAGAAATTTGGTAACCCGAACCCATTCGATGCTATGATGGGTCATATAGATACAATGTCGCGTGATATTGCTATGATGGAAGTCCTGGGGCCAGATCCAAAAGCAACCGTTAGATTTGTTAAAGATACTTTAAGAAAAGAAGCTGACCTATCAGGTGATGAAAAGCAAATGAGAGCAGCCACAAAATCAGGGGAAGCTGTGGATGATCTATATTCTGTAATTGTTGGAACTAATAACGCTCCAGTTGACGGGGTGTTTGCTACTGGATTTGCCGGTCTTCGCCAAACTCTGCAATCGGCCCAACTTGGATCTGCTGCCGTTGCCGCTGTTACGGATATGAATTTTGGTAGAATAGCCAGGGGAATGAACGGGCTTCCACAAACTAAAATTCTTAATAGTTACTTAAAGCTTATGAACCCTCTTACCCTTAAAGAAAAAGGCAAGCTGGCTATAAGAATTGGCCTAACTGCTGAAGGTTGGTCATCGCTTGCAGCCGGTCAAATGCGTTATGTTGGAGATATGTCAGGGCCGGAAGTTACCAGGCGAATAAGTGATTTTGTTATGAGGGCCTCGTTGCTTTCCCCTTGGACCCAGGCCGGTAGATGGGCCTTTGGCATGGAATACCTTGGCTTTCTAGGTGATAATGTTGGCAAGACCTTCGATCAGCTACCGGCAAATATGCAGAAAAGCATGAACCACTACAATATTGGCGCGGAAAAATGGGAGGTAATGAGGAAGACCCCCCTTCACGAACATGAAGGCGCGTCATTCCTTACTGCTGATAAGATTGAAAACCGTACTGACATAAGCGCCGGTGATGCTCAAGACTTGGCAACCGCTTTAATGGTTATGATAGACACAGAAACTAACTTTGCTGTTCCAAGCACTTCAATTAGGGGACGTACTGCATTAACTGGAGACACAAGGCCAGGGACAATAGCCGGTGAGCTGACCAGATCTTTTGCTATGTATAAAGGTTTTGGGGTTACGTTAGTTAATACTCATATCATGCGTGGCTTGGCTCAACCAACGGCCCGTGGCAAAGGCACTTACTTTGCAGATCTATTAATTAGCACGACACTAATGGGCGCTTTGGCAATGCAGCTCAAAGAAATGAGTAAAGGTCGCGATCCAAGGCCAATGGATAGTCCTGAGTTTTGGGGCGCGGCTCTGTTGCAGGGCGGTGGTCTAGGTATATATGGCGATTTTATGTTTGGAAATGTAAACAGATTTGGCGATGGATTAGCATCTACAATTGCCGGTCCTGTGGTTGGGTTTGCAAGCGACCTTCAAAAGCTTACTATTGAAAATATTATTCAAGCATCCCAGGGTAAAGATACAAACGCGGCGTCAGAGTTTATTAGCTTTGCTGGCAGATATACACCTGGATCATCTCTTTGGTACTCCCGTTTGGCACTAGAGAGACTTGTACTTGACCAGGCGAAACTATGGGCTGACCCCAAGGCAAGGACTAAGTTTAGAAGAAAAGAAAAAGACTATAGGAAACAGTATGGTCAGAAATCTTGGTGGTCTGCTGGTGACACTTCACCCTCAAGATCTCCAGATCTATCAAACGTGTTTGATTGAATAGAATAACCGTGCTATAAATTGAGCGATTAAAAAGGAAACAGATATGAGTGTCCCAATCAACCCTGTTGTAAGGAGAGTTCAGTTTACTGGTAATACCAGCACTGGACCTTTTGCCTTTAGCTTTAACATACTTGCAGCAACCGATATTTCTGTGCATAAAAACGCAGCAACATTAACTTTAACTAATGACTATAGCGTTTCAATTAGCTCAAACGGTACTGGTTCAATTAGTCTTGGAGTTGCTTTGCAATCTTCAGATGTTCTTACAATCATTGGTGGTCGTGAGTTATCTCGAACAACAGACTTTGTTACTGCTGGTGATTTGTTGGCTTCAAGCTTGAATGAACAACTTGATAGTAATGTTATCATGGCACAACAGCTTGATGAAAAAATTAATCGTTCTTTATTTCTTGACGCTGGTGATGTTTCTACAAACCTCAAGCTCCCCGTAAAGAATGTGCGTAAGGGTACGGTTCTGGGGTTTAACGCAACAAGCGGAGATCCAGAAGTCGGTCCAAAAATTACCGCTGTTCAGTCTTTAGCTAATGTTACTGCGGCTATTAATGTTCTCGGTACGACTGCTGCTGTCGAAGACCTGTCAATCTTAGGTACAGCCGCCATTGTAGAAGACATGAGCATACTGGGTACAAGTGGCAATGTAACGGCAATGGGATTGCTTGGGGTTAGTGCCGTTATCACTGACATGGGTATTTTAGGCACGGCTGCTATCGTAGAGGACATGGCTTTATTAGGCACGTCTGGCAACGTATCTGCAATGGCCTTACTGGGAACATCAGCAGCAGTCGCTGATATGGCCATTCTAGGCACATCTGCAATCGTAGCTGATATGGCAATTTTAGGTACAGATGATGTTGTAGCCGACATGAATATTCTGGGAAGCTCAGATGTTGTCACTGACATGAATTTGTTAGCTACCGCTGCCGTTATTGAAGACATGGGTCTACTAGCTACAAGCGCTAATGTAGCCGCAATGGGTAACATTGGTACGTCAGCTAACGTAACTTCTATGGGCTTACTGGGAACAAGTGCCGTTGTTACAGATATGGGAATATTGGGAACCGCCGCTATCGTTGAAGATATGAGCTTACTAGGAACAAGTGCTAATGTAACTTCAATGGGGTTGCTCGGCACAAGCGCTGTAGTAGAAGACCTGGGGTTACTGGCAACAAGTGCAGTGATTGAAGATATGGGATTACTGGCAACCTCTGCTGTCATTGGGAACATGGGGTTGCTTGGTACGAGTGGCAATGTAACGGCAATGGGTAATGTTGGCGGTTCAATAACTAACGTCAATACTGTGGCTTCAAATGTTGCTGGAGTTAATAGTTTTGCAGAACGATATAGGATAGCATCTTCAGCACCATCAAGCTCCTTAAACGTGGGAGATTTATATTTTGACACATCGGCTAACGAACTAAAAGTTTATAAGTCTAGTGGTTGGGCAGCGGCTGGTTCTACTGTTAATGGTACATCAGCTAGATTTCATTACGATATAACTGGCACGCCAACGACAGTAAGTGGCAGTGATGCCAATAGTAATACTTTAGCTTACGATGCTGGTTTCATCGACGTCTACGTCAATGGTGTCCGAATGTCACCAGCCGATATAACAACAACCTCTGGTTCATCAGTCGTTTTTGCAAGTGCTTTAGCTGCTGGAGATGAAGTTGACATTGTGGCATTTGGTACGTTTGCAGTAGCAAACATTGTGGCAACTGGTGCATTAAACTCTGGATCAATAACAAGTGGATTTGGCACGATTAATAATGGGGCCAGCACAATTACAACTACTGGTGTTGGTTCATTCGGATCTTTAGATATTAGTGGTGCAATAGACGTAGACGGCACAACGAACCTTGATGTGGTAGACATTGATGGCGCTGTCGATATGGCACTTACTCTTGCTGTTACAGGTGTAGTCACAGCCAACGCTGGTGTGGTTGTAGATAATATTACAATAGATGGTCAAGAGATTGATGTAAGCTCTGGTGACCTAACGCTAGACGTTGCAGGGGATATTTTCCTTGATGCTGGTGGAGATAATATAAAGTTTTTATATGGTGGTACAACTTATCTTGATTTTTATAAATCAGGAAGTAGCATAGGACTTTACCAAGCTGTTCAAGATGGAGACTTCCTATTTCAAGGCAATGATGGCGGTGCTTCAATTACCGCATTGACCCTTGATATGTCTAATGCTGGTGCGGCTACGTTTAACTCTCAGGTAAGTGCAGACAATTATACTGTTGCTGCGGGAGGCGTATATACAACCGCCGCTGGTAACGATTTAAACATTGTCTACCCAGACGGGCGTTCACTGTTCGTAAAAGAAGCGGGAACCACCCACCTTACTGTAGATAATGTAGGGACTCTGATAGTAGGCGGGACAACCAAAGTATCTCATGGGCAATCTATTCCATTCCAAGCGGGTGAAGGAGGTAACTTTTTTACTATCCAACGAAATGACGGTCAAGATGTTTTGGAAGTTAATACAAAAACTGACACGGCTGTTACAAGAACGCATTTTGCACTTAATAATTCTAACGGCACTGTCGGCACTATTCAAACACAAGGTTCAGGAGTAGCCTACAACACCTCATCAGACCACCGACTCAAAGAAAACGTAGACTATAGTTGGGATGCCACCACCCGCCTTAAGCAACTCAAGCCAGCTAGGTTTAACTTTATTGCTGATGCTGACACTACAGTCGATGGTTTCCTCGCACATGAGGCACAGGCTGTTGTCCCTGAGTGTGTCACAGGCACACACAACGAAACTCAAACATTAACTAAAGTTGTACTCTCATCAAGCAACACTGTGCTTGCAGAAAATATTGAGCAATCAGATTGGACTGCTGGCAAATCAGCTACAACAGATGAGGATGGGAATGCAGTAGCAGCCATCTACCCATCAGATAGCACATGGGCAGCAGAGCATGTTGTGCCAAAAATGCAGGGCATTGATCAATCCAAACTCGTCCCACTGCTTGCCAAAACAATAATCGAATTAGAAGCTCGCATCACAGCATTGGAGGCTTAATAGATGACAAAAGCAAAAGAACTCAGTGAGCTAGCATCTGCTGCAACAGTCACGTCAGGAAACGTAGCCCTGAGTGGTGGCTTAGACGTAGATGGGGTTACAAACCTAGACGTTGTAGACATTGACGGCGCTGTTGACATGGCACTTACTTTGGCGGTTGGTGGCGCAGTCACAGCCAACGCTGGTGTGGTTGTAGATACAATGACACTAGATGCGGCTACCCTTACAGCCACAGGTTCTCTTACTATTGATGCGACTGGCGATATTAACCTTGATGCAGATGGTGCTGATGTAAACCTTTTAGACGCTGGGACTACTTATGCGCATCTTAGTAATGTTTCTGGGGACTTTTATGTAACTACCCCAACGCAAGATAAAGACATATTAATACGAGGCAATGACGGCGGCAGTTTTATAACTGCATTGAAGTTTGATATGTCTGACGAAGGTGCTGCAATATTCAACTCCACAATAAAGCTAGGGACTAACCGTGGGATATACATTGGCGGGACTAGTGCCGCAAATTATCTTGAAGATTATGAAACTGGTTCCGCAACTTTAACTTGGAGTGGAACGGGCGGATCAGCGAACACATCGAGTACAACATGGAACTATGTGAAAATTGGAAGTCTGGTCACTGTAACTGGGAATACGAGTTCTGCACTTCCAAACGCAACTGGAACGATTGTACTTACGGGCTTGCCCTTTGCGTGCAATCGTAATGCGGCTGGTTCTATATTGTATCGCCAATTAAACCCACCAAGTGGTATGCATACTATGGTTGCTTTTGCACAAAGCGGCACAACACAACTCATGCCTTTTTGGTCAGGATCTAATGCATATGTTCAACTAAATTCCTCAGATTTTAACGCTAATGGCGCTCAAGATATGTACATGACCGTTAGTTACTACACCACATCATAACGAATTAACCCTGTGGGATTACAGGGTCGGACAGTCCATAAAGGGAGATAAAATATGTCGAATACTGATATAACAAAGGTAATTGAATACGACAAAATTGAGGTTGTGCAATCTTGGAACATACAAGTTCGCAAGGCTACGAAGATCATGGAAGAACAGGCAGACGGCTCATTAACTGAGCTTAGTCGTGCGTTTCACAGACACGTTCTTCAGCCGTTTAACTCAGTCAAAGCTGACGATGATAGCTGGACACACACAGCGACAGACATCTCTGCTGAACATGCAAGCGTACAAGCTATAGCTAACGCCGCTTGGACTACCGCTGTGGGCAACGCATACAAAGCTATGCGCGAAGCGCAAGATCAGTAGACAGGTTTTATGATTGAGGTCTTGGCTCTTGCTGGCATGGTTACACAAGTAGCTGGTGGTATTAGCTCTGCTATCAAGGCGGGTAAAGATATTAATCAACTCATGCCCGCCTTCGGTAAACTTGCTGAGATTGAAAGTGAAATAAACTTAGCTGAAAGTGGAAAGCACAAAGGCCCACTAGGTCGTCTTAGCTCCTCGGAGCAAGAAGGCTATGCTATAGCCGCTGCGCGCATGGCTCATAAAAAAGCTTTGGAAGAACTACGTTCGCTATGCAGAAGCGGTCCCAATGCGGAACCAGGATTATGGGACATGGTTGTATCTGAAACAGCGAAGGCCCGTAAGAGAAAGAAGCTAGCTCTTGAGGAAGAGGCAGAGAAGCGTGATAAGATCTTTTGGTTTCTATCAATAGCTTTCTTCGTAGCTTTATTTGCAACTGCTACTGGCGGTATGATTTGGGGTGCTGCCCTATGGGCGGGGAGTAATAAATAATGACGGAATTTGAGAAAGCAGACCTGGACGCCAATGGGTCCATTTGCATCGATGAGTGGAACGCCCTGGCACTCCAGGACAAACGTCTAGAGGTAGCCGATCAGGATCTGAAGAGAAATACTGAGCGGATGCTGGTCGTCTGGTGTTGTTTTGGCATGCTGGTCTACCCGTTTATTATTTTGTTTGCCTCGGTCTTGGGTTTCGACAAGGCAGCCACATTAATTACTGAAGTCGCCTCCGTATATGTGCTGAGTGCCTCTGCTGTCGTGGCAAGTTTTATGACGGTGAACATGATGTCAGCAAAGGCAAAAAAAACATCTATCAGCTACCAGAAAGGTGAAGGCTAATGAGTATACTGAGCGCCCTGATCGGACCAGCCACTGAGCTTGCTGGAAAATTCATTCAAGACAAGGATAAAGCTGCGGCGTTGGGCCATGAGCTGAGTACAATGGCCGACAGACACACGCAGGCAGCCTTGTTAGCGCAGATAGAGGTTAACAAAACTGAAGCCGCTGGAAACTGGTTTCAGGCGTCTTGGCGTCCACTTTGTGGTTACGTTTGTGTTCTGGGCTTGATGGTCAACTTTCTTATATCTCCGATTTGCGCTGGATTTGGGTTTATAATCCCGCAGGCCGAAATGACTACTATGCTCCCGATTTTGACTGGAATGTTGGGGTTGGCAGGGATGCGTTCATTTGAACGTGTTAAAAAAGTTGGAAA
>ENA-OSJC01000206-OSJC01000206.1-marine-metagenome-genome-assembly--contig:-NODE-206-length-59769-cov-7.518043_pt1 | contig 59769 bp, 55 predicted proteins | sample MGYA00237885_ERZ534234 | MGnify/ENA primary metagenome ERZ534234 (study PRJEB26413, sample SAMN06343907) | marine metagenome | isolation source: coastal waters | place: Atlantic Ocean: West Antarctic... | reverse complement strand
ATAAAGATTTGAGGCCGAAACAGGAAGTTTATTAAGGATATTTGTTTCACCCATAATTTTTACTCCATTTTTAATTATAATTTTATCAACCTCTGTAAACTCTGAATTTCCACCTTGAATTGCGGCTAAATCATAAATAACAGAGCCTGATTGCATATTATCAATCATAGGGCCTTTAATAATTAAAGGAGCTTTTTTGCCTGGAATTAAGGCAGTACATATTACAATATCAATTTTTTTTAAAGTTTCTGCAAGAAGATCCTCTTGTTTTTTTTTAAATTCCTCAGAAGCTTCTTTTGCATAACCACCTTCTGTTTCAAGATTTTCAGATCCATCAACTGTTAAAAATTTTCCACCTAAACTTTCAACTTGCTCTTTTGAAGCTACTCTTACATCTGTAGCAAATACAATAGCACCCATTCTTTTTGCAGTTGCAATTGCTTGAAGACCTGCCACACCTGCCCCCACTACCAATACCTTTGCTGCTGGAATTGTACCAGCTGCTGTCATCATCATTGGTATCGCTTTTTCAAAATTGGCAAATGATTCAATTACAGCTTTATAACCTGCAAGGTTAGCTTGTGAAGAAAGAATATCCATTGATTGAGCCCTTGTTATTCGGGGTAACATTTCTAAAGAAAAAATATTAACATTTTTTTTAGATAAATTTTCTATTTTTTCTTTATTAGCAAAAGGATTAAATACCCCAACAAGTGTTTGATTTTCTTTTAAAGTTGAAAGATTTTCATCAGGCAATAAACCCAACTGTATAATAATATCAGCACTGTTTAAAATTTCAGATTTGTTAGTAGAAATTTCAACACCTAATTTCTTATAGTCGCTATCTTTAAACCCTAAGTGTTCACCATATTTTTCAATTATAGCGACATCAAAACCAAGAGAGAGATACTTTTTTGCAATCTCAGGCGTTAATGCAATTCTTTTTTCTATTTTATGATTTTCTAAAACTGAAACGATTCTCATGGAGTTGACTCTATAGTAGGAATATTGCCATTAAAACTAAAACAACTATAACAGCGACAGTTCCCCACAATACAAATTTTGTAAAATTGTTCCAAGTACTTTTATGGTTTTGATTATCCATAAAAATTATTTCTGTCTTGCTTTAAACTTTGGGTTTGTTTTATTAATGATATAAACTCTACCTCTTCTTCTAACTAACTTAGAGTTAAGGTCTCTTTTTTTTAATGATTTTAGTGAGCTTTTAATTTTCATAATTTTTATTAGCCGGCAATGTCCTACTCTTCCGTGTCTTAAGACAAAGTACCATTGGCGCTGAAGGGCTTGACTTCCGAGTTCGGAATGGGATCGGGTATTACCCCTTCGCAATAATCACCGGCGAGGGACTTATACCTAAATTATTTTAATTGTAAACAAACTTTTAATAAATAAATTCAGCCTATTTATTATGTTTTTCTAATAAATCTTTGATATAATTCGCTAGCTGCTGTTTACCAAAATACTTATGGACCTTATTGGATTGACTAATATTTGTTAAAGCAGACGCATATCTCTCTCCTTTTCTTAAAGGCAAAAATTTTATTTTTGATTTAAACATCTTGGCTACTTGAGCAATTGTATAGCTTTTCTTATTGGAAATACTGTAATGTTTACAATCATTATTCTTCCAAGCTTGATAACAAATTTTTACAGTGTCCTCAATATGAGTAAACCTTCTTGACTGACTACCAGGCAGTACAACGGGCAAAGGTTTTTTTTTTTTGTAATGATCTTCAAATATACCAATTACCGTGGCCATTGGTCCTTTTTCTATTTGACCCTTGCCATATACATTATAAAAATAAATTATCTCATATTTCATCTTAAACCATCTCTTTAAATTTTCTAACATTTCTAAATTTTTTGATTTAGTAAATGCATATGGAGATAAATCTTTATCCCTACCCTTATTGCCTAAACTGGCTGATGTAGCTGAATAGATTAATTTTATTTTATTTTCTAGACAGAAATTAAAAACAGCATTTGATCCAACAGAATTGGACTCAATGCATTCATTCATTTTTAAAAAACTTTGATATATTCTTGAAAATTCACCAAAATGAAAAATAACTTTAATTCTATCTTTTTTATTTTTTAATACAGTTATAATATTTTTTGTATTTTCATTTATGTAGCTTGTTCTTTTATTTTTTTGATGATTTTTTTTTGTTCCAGTAGAATAATTATCGATACTAATAATCTTAAATTTAGTTTCTCTTAACAACAAAGCAATTAAGTTAGATCCAACAAAACCAGCACCACCCGTTACAACAATAATATCTTTCATGATGCTATTTAATTTCCTTTAGATATGATTGGTATGTATTCAAGATAGCTTCCTCTAAACTTATTTTGTAATGCCAGCCATATTTTTTAGCTATAGATACATCCATCACTTTTTTTGCTGTTCCATTTGGTTTGGTTGTGTCATATTTAATAAAAATCTTTCGATTTGGTAAGATAATATTGGCAATTAATTCCGCATAATATCTAATTGAATAATCTTTACCTGTTCCAATGTTTATAAGGTTATGACTAGTTTTTTTATTCATAAAATAAACACATGCATTTGCTAAATCATCAACATATATAAGCTCTCTTTTAGCTTTACCATTACCCCATAATAAAAGTTTATCATTCTTAGAATTTTTTAATCTATGAATTTTTTTAATAAGAGCCGGTAAAAAATGTGAATTTAAATCATCATAATTGTCATTTGGTCCAAAAGTATTTGTTGGCATTAAAGATCTATAATTCGTCTTGTATTGACTGTTATAACTTTGGCACATCTTAATGCCTGCTATTTTAGCTATAGCATAAGCATCATTTGTTGACTCCAATTCACCTGTTAATAAATATTTTTCTTTTATTGGTTGTTTGCACTTTTTTGGGTAAACACAACTGGAGCCTAAAAATATTAAATTTTTAATACCACAGAGATAAGCGCCATGTATCAAGTTAGATTGAATAATCAAATTTTGATAAATATAATCAGCTTTGTATCTATTATTTGAATATATTCCTCCAACTTTTGCAGCAGCTATAAATATAAATTCTGGTTTATTTTTTCTTAAAAACTTTAGTGTATTTAATTGTTTTGTAAGGTCTAACTCTTTTTTACTGGAGACAATAATTTTTTTATAACCATTTCGCTTTAACTCTCTTACTATAGCGCTACCTACTAATCCATTATGCCCTGCCACATAAATTTTTGAGTTAAAACTAATCATATTTGATTAAATTTTTAATTCAGAATTAACCATCTCTTTAACCAAATCTTTTATATTATATTTTGGTTTCCAGTTTAACTCTTTTCTGGCCTTACTTGAATTACCTAATAAAGTATCAACTTCTAACGGTCTAAAATAAGCTTTATCACATTCAATAATACATTTGCCTTTATCATTAAAACATTTTGTTTTGATTCCTGTTCCCTTCCAATAATATTTTAATTTAAGTTCTTTTAATACTAGGTTAACAAAATCTTTAACGGAATATTGCTTTCCTGTAGAAATAACATAGTCTTGTGGTATTTTTTGCTGTAGCATCTTCCACATTGCTTCTACATAATCTTTAGCATGCCCCCAATCTCTTTTTGCACTTAGGTTTCCTAAAAATAATTTATTTTTTTGACCTAATTTAATTTTGCACAAACCAGATACAATTTTCTTAGTAACAAATGTTTCTCCTCTGACAGGACTTTCATGATTAAATAAAATCCCATTACATGCAAAAATTTTGTAGGCTTCTCTATAATTGATTGTTATCCAATGTGCATAAACTTTTGCAACACCATATGGACTTCTTGGATAAAAAGGCGTTTTTTCAGTTTGAGGTATTTCAGCAACTTTACCAAACATTTCTGAAGTACCTGCTTGATAGAACTTAGTTTTTTTTTCTAGGCCATGAAATTTAATTGCCTCCAATATTCTTAGTGCTCCAACAGCATCAGCATTAGCCGTATACTCTGGCACTTCAAAAGAAACCGCCACATGTGATTGAGCCGCTAAATTGTAAATTTCATGTGGTTGAATATTTTTAATAAGCGATGAAATAGAAATTGCATCGGTAACATCACCATAATGCAGAATAAATTTTTTATTTTTTTGATGTCGATCTTGATAAAGGTGATCTACTCTTTGTGTGTTAAGTGAAGAGGATCTTCTTTTTACGCCATGCACTATATAATTTTTTTTTAAAAGAAATTCAGCAAGATAAGAGCCATCTTGCCCAGTGATACCAAAAATTAATGCTTTTTTATTCATTTAAAATTTAATTGTAAATATTTATTATCTAAAAAACTTATATTTAAAAATACAATAAACTGCAATAAATGCATCTTTTAATGTAATTTTTTTTCCTTCTTTGTAAGATCTACCTTTATATGAAATTGGAACCTCATAAAACACAAAATTTTTTTTAGCAAGTTTTATAGTAATTTCCGGCTCTACGCCAAAAGTTTTTTCTTCTATGTCGATTTGAGATATTACATCTTTTTTAAATACTTTATATCCAGTCTCCATATCGGTCATATTTAAGTTTGTCATTATATTGGTTAATAGGGTTAAAATTTTATTTGCCAAAAAATGCCAAAAAAAATGAAGCCTTACATAGTCACCTCCCAAAAACCTTGATCCATATACCACATCTGCGTCAGTTTCTAGAAATGGTAAGATTAGTTTATCGTAATCTTTTGGGTCATACTCAAGATCTGCATCTTGAATAATTATAATATCTCCTGAGCAATATTTCAAACCTGTATTTAATGCGGCTCCTTTACCCTGATTATGATTATGATAATAACCTTTAACTTGTGGGTTTTCTTTACATAATTTTTCAATTATTTTTTTAGATTCATCAATCGAACAATCATCAATAATAATGATTTCATTGCCATCTTTAAAATTGTCTGAAGTCAAAATTTTATTAACTATCAGTTCAATTGTTTTTTCTTCATTAAAACAGGGTATTAATGCTGAAACTTTCATTTAAATATTATCCTTTTTAGAAAATTCAATAGTATTCATAATTTTATCATAAATTTCATCTAAAAGAATTTATTTTTCTTCTTTTATAAACTTATACTTAATATAGTTGTTAGAGTTCTAAAATCATCAATGAAGCAAATTCTTTACCTTAATTATAGGATCTCCAGTTAGAATCAATAGCAATTTTTTTAATTTCAAATTCGAGATTATAAATTTTGGTTGTAATTTCAGGACAAAAAGCAAAATCATCTTCTATATAAGTTATCTTTTTTGCAATATCGATTAAGAAAGTCTTGTATCAAGTGTGAGCATCATTTGATTTTTGATTACGGGGGCCTTTCCTGAATTTTTTTTCTTAAAAAACTAGATTAACTAAAAGTTATAATTTTTTTTAATAACCTGAGAGGTACCATAGGTACAACCATCATCAACAGGTATAATTTGCTTTTTCATTTTGAGCTCACAAACACTTTTAGCTAACCTTCAACTGTGTATTTTTCATTGAATGCAGGTATAATAATTACTAACATCAGATATTTTAATTATGCATACAATTTTTATTTTTACATTTATTAATTTTTTATTATATTTCTGTTTTGGTTCTATTTTTTTAAATCAAAAATTAAATAAAAAAAATGATTATACTGATATAATTACAATTACAATATTCGGAATAATTGCTATTTCATCATTGGCTGTCTTAATAAATTTTTTTTTCCCTTTAAACAAAAATACTAATAGTTTTCTATACTTAATTATTGTTATTGTATCTTTAAAATATATTTTTAAATCTAATAATATAAAAATTATTAAAACTGGAATAATTATCAGTTTATTTTCAACTCTTTTTCTAATATATAGCAATACTTATAGGCCAGATGCTGGGTTATATCATCTACCTTTTACAGGTATTCTTAATAATGAAAAAATAATTTTTGGTTTATCAAATATACATTTTCGCTTTGCACATACATCTATCTTGCAATATCTCTCAGCAGTAAATTATAACTACTTATTTGGACTTAATGGAATTGAATTATCAAAATCATTATTTGGTTTAGTTTTAATATCTTTTTTTATTTTTAATATAATTAAAAATAAAAAAAATACTTTATCTTCAAGATTAAATTTATTATTTTCATATTTAGTTACAATATATATTGGCTATAAATTTATAAGATTTTCAGAATATGGTAATGACACAATCCCACACTTATTATATTTTTTTATGATCTCATATATCTTAAACAATATTGAAAAAATTAATTTTAAAAATATTTCAAAAATATTTTTACTTTGCTCTTTTTTATTTTTAAGTAAGGTAACTTTTATTTTATCTTATGTATTTTTACTTCCATTTATAAAAAAAATTTTTACTGAATTTAAATTTAATAAGTATATTATTGTTGGTGTACTTTTAATCTTAATGGGATTTATTAAATCTTATATAATGTCTGGATGCTTAATTTATCCTATTGAAATTAGTTGTCATAAAAGTAGTTCTATTTATGATTCTGAACTCACAAAAAAAGTTTCTCTTGAAACTGAAGCATGGTCCAAGGCTTGGCCTGACAGGATTAATAAAGATATAAAAATGAACAATTATACAAAAAAATTTAATTGGATAAAGGCTTATAAAAACACACACTTGAAAAAAATTATCAAGATTATGGTTCCATATTTAATATTTTTAATATTACTTGTAATTTTTCTAAAATTTAAAACAAAAGAAAAATTTATACAAAAGAATGTTTTCAATAATTATTTTGATTTTATGATAGTGGTAAATTTTATTTTTATTTTAATATGGTTTCTTAAATTTCCTACTTACAGATTTGGAACTTCTTTTATTGTAACATCTATATGTTTATTTATTTTAAAATTTACAAATATAAAAATACTAGACAAAATCTCGGATTATAAGTCGTTTTTTTGCATCTTACTTGTAGTCGTTTTTTCAGCTAAACAATTTCAGCGTCTAATAAAAAATAATACATATGAAAAAAATACTTTATGGCCAAATATTTACAGTGAAAATAAGCTATATAATAAAGTGGATACACCAATAGTTGTTAATAAGAAAATTGCCTATTATGAGACAAGCAATAGAATGTGCTTTTATAGAAGCTATATATGTACAAATTATAAAGTAGGAAAAAATATTATCTATAAAAGAAAAAATGGGTATAAATTTTTTATATCAAAATAACTTGTAATATAGAATATATAACAAATACTTAATATATTTATATTTAAGAATTTTGTTTAAATTATTTTTTTTACACACCTCAATTAAAAAGCTTTCGAAGCAATTTTTTTTTTCAAATTTATCTCCAATGGCTGAATATTTCTCATTAACTGGATAACCACCGACTGATGGATGCAATATATTGTCCTCAAATTCTATTGATAAAAATTCACAAATATCATTTTGTGATTTTTTTGTATTGGTTAAAAATTCATTTAAATCTACAATTAGAAATTGTTTTGGATATTTATTTTGTAAAAAATTAATTTTATCTAAATTATGATAATATGTTTTTCTAAAATTTGACTTAAACAAAGCTGAAATACAAGATCTTTCACAATTGCCGTAACCTGAAAAATATTCTGTTCTTTTAAATTTAGAATAAATAAGAGATGGAAGATCCCTATAAACAAAAATACATTTAAAATTTACATTTTCTTTAAAATAATAATCGATCATGTCAAAAGCTAGGTTTGCTTCATGGTATAAAAAAATATCATTTTTTAAATCAGGTTTTTTATGATTATTCCATGATGAAAAATATGATTCTAAATAATAATCTAAAAAATCTTCAAATGTAAGTGTAGTTTTTGCAAAAATTTTTTCAAACCATATCTTGTCAAATTTAAAAAAATCAAAATCAAAATTTTCTCTTTCAAAACTGTTTGTAGATGTATTATCAAACAAACTTCCTAGAAACGAATGCATTTCTAAAATTTCATAATGAGAAAATTTTGCTAGTAATAACCTTAAAATTTCTGGTGATAATTTGATATTTTTCATATCTGAATTTGATTGTATTATTGGAAAATTATTTTTGGATTTTTCAGTATATCCTTCTATCCATTTCATCTTTTTATCTATTATACTTTTCTTTATTTTTTTGATTCCATAAAAAGCTGATGATACTTTTTCATGACTATGAATTGTATTAATATTTGAATGATAATCTAAATATTTTGCAACAGTGCTTTTACCACTACCACTAAAACCTGTAATGAAAACTTTTTTTAAACTCACAATATTACCTATTTTAGCTTTCAATTAATTTGCACAAAAATATAATACTAATGCTAAGTTGATCATATTTATAAAGCATGAAGATCTTATTTATATTATTCTTTTGTAAATTAAGTTCTCCTCTATTGAAAAAAAAACTGGATATTTTCCTAACTTTCAAATGACCACTAATTTTGTCTAGAAGTGTATTTTTTAAAAATAATTCATTCATAAGTTATTATAATATAGTATAAAGCTGTCATAATTAAATGAATATTTTATTAATAATTGGTAGCCACCTTAGGCACAAAAAATTTCTAGAAACTGTTTCAAATAAAATAAAAATTTCGGCCGTTATAATGGAGGAAAGAGAAGACTCAATCCCTGACCCAAGTTTTATAAGAAATAAAATAGATAAAAAAAACTTTATAAAGCATTTTAAAAATAGGGAACTTTGTGAAAAAAAATATTTCACAATAAAAAATAAAATAATCGATACAGACGTTTTTTTAATAAAGAATATAAAAAAAGATCAGAATAAATGTAAAAAAATTTTAAATAAGACAAAACCTAATATTGTTTTTTCTTTTGGTGTAAGTTTAATTCCATCTGCACTTGTTAAGATTATGCCTAAGTATTCTATTAATCTACATAGTGGTTTAACCCCTTACTATAAGGGTGCAGCATGTAATTTTTGGCCCTTTTACTTTCTTGAACCTAATTGGGCGGGAATGACATTCCATCTATTATCCAATAAGTTAGATTCTGGCAATATAATTCATCACACTGTCCCTAGACTTAGCACGAAAGATAGCATTCACGATGTAAGCTGTAAGGCACAACTCAAATCCTTCAAAGACTGTTTGAAAATTATAAAGATGATTGAAAATAAGAAAATTAAGGACCATAAAATAAACTCAAATGGAAAACTTTTTTTAAAAAAAGACTTTAGGCCAGAGCACTTAAGGATTATTTACAATTTACACAATGATGATATAGTAAAAAAATACTTACTTAAAAAAACAATAAAAACAAAACCAAAAATTATTTCTATTTATGATTAATATTGGAATTATAGGATGTGGTAGGATAGCCACACACCATTGTGAGGCTATTATAAGAACACCTGGGTTAAAAATATTGGGTGTTTGTGATCTGGATTTAAAAAAAGCTGAAGATTTAGCCAATAAATTTAAAACTCAAGCATATAAAAATTATTACCAAATGCTAAATGAAAAGCATGAAATTGATCTTGTTGTAATAATTACTCCATCCGGAATGCACTATGAGCATACAATTGATATAATTAAAAAATATAAAAAAAATATCATTATTGAAAAGCCTACATTTCTAAAAAGCCAACAAGTTCAAGAAGTTTATAAATTGGCAAAAAAGAATAAGTTGAAAATATTCCCTATTTTTCAAAATAGGTATAACAAAGCTGTTAAAAAAGTAAAAAAATCTTTAGAGCTTGGTCAGCTAGGTGAGATAAGAACAATAAATGCTACTGTAAGATGGTGTAGACCTCAAAGATATTATGACATGTCTATATGGAGAGGAACCTACTCTCATGATGGAGGTGCACTTACAAATCAAGGAATTCATTATATCGATATGTTGATATTTTTTGCAAAAAATATTACTGAGGTAAGCTGTATTGCAAAAACTCTTGGTTCTAAAATTGAGGTTGAAGATACCGCTACTGCAATTTTTAAATTAAAAAATGGTGGTATTGGTAGTTTAGAAATAACCACCGCTGCTAGACCTGATGATTTTGAAGGATCACTAACACTTGTTTGCTCAAAAGGTATGGCTAAAATTTCTGGCATGGCTTCTAATGAGTTGATTATTTTTTCACCTAAAAAAAGTGACTGCAAAAAATATTCTGATGATTTTAAAGATTTGCCTGGCAGAGGTAAGGTTTATGGAAGAGGTCACTATGATTCTTATAAAGATATTTACAGATCATTAAAACATAATGTGCCATACCCAATCTCACCCTCAGAATGCTTAAAATCTGTCAACTTATTAAATGCTCTTTATAAATCATATGAATGTAATGGTGCCTGGGTAAAGCTAAATAAAATTGTTAAACCAAGTAGGCTTGGAAGAAAAAATGAAAAAATTTCTAATCTTTATAGAACAAAATGAATTTAGATAAAAGACTTGCTCTATTTGGTGGTAAGGCTGTAAGGCAAAAGCCATTCCCTGAAAGATTTTTATTCGATTATAAAGAAAAAAAAATAGTTAATGAGATACTTGACTATTCAATTAAATCAGGAAAGCAAATTAGGTATTCAGATAGGTATGAAAAAAAATATCAAGAAAAGTTTAATAATTTTATGGGATCTGGTGGGAATAGTCATTGTGTAAACTCAGGTACTAATGCTTTATTGTGCTGCTTGGCTGCACTCAAGTTGACAAAAAAATCTGAAGTAATTGTTCCATCGTTGACAGACGTGGGGTGTGTAACTCCCGTGATACTAATGGGGCTGAAACCAATTCCATCTGACATAGATTCTCATAACTTTAATATCAATGTTGAACAGATAAGAAAAAAAATTACAACAAAAACAAAAGCAGTTATAGTTGCACATATAGGTGGTGAAGTTGCAAATATTATAGAAATTAAAAAATTTTTAAAAAAAAAAAAAATTTATCTTATCGAGGATTGCTCCCAGTCTCATGGATCTAAAATTAACAATATAAGAGTGGGTAACTTTGGTGATATATCCTTTTTTTCTACAATGGCTTCCAAGCTACATTGTACTGGTGGAACTGGTGGTGTAGTTTTTTCCAAAAATAAAAAATTAATAAAATTATCAAAAATGTTTGCTGACAGGGGGAAATTGCTAGATAAAAATGGTAATTTCACAGGAAAATACACGGACTTTGGAATTAATTGCACTCTTGACGAAATTTCAGCTGCAATAGGCTGTGTTCAAATAGACAAATTAAAAAAAAATATTAAAAAAACAAACTCTATGGGTGAGTATATAAAAAAAAAATTAAATGATGTTGACTCTCCATCGAGAATAAAAAATCAAATTAAAAATACTTTTAATGTTTATTGGTTTTTAAGAATTGAGCTTGATGTAGAAAAGATAACAACATCTAAAAAAAAATACTGTCGAGCACTATCAAAAGAAGGTGTCAATTTAAAAGAGCAATATCTTTACAATCCGTTTGAACACGAGTGGTATAAGAAATATTTAAAAGAAAATAAGATAAAAAACAAAAAATTATTACTTCCAAATTATGAGGATTCTCTAAAAAAACAATATATTATTTTTATTAGAGAAAACTATACTAAAAAAGATATAAATGATATTTTCAATAGTATTAAAAAAGTTGATTATTTTTATAAAAATTAAATTATGATTGGTAAAAAAAAAATTTCTATATGCTCTAGAACATTTTATAACAATTTAAACTTAAGAAATAAATTAGAAAAAGTATTTAAAAATATTAAATTTAATAAATCAAAAAAAAGTCTTGCAGGAAAAAGCTTAGTCAGCTTCTTGAAAGATTCAGAGCAAGCTATAGTTGGTCTTGAAAAAATGAACTACAAAATACTTCGACAACTGCCAAAGCTAAAAGTTATTATAAAGTATGGCGTTGGTTTAGATAAAATAGATTTAAAGTATTTAAAAAAAAAAAAAATAAGTTTTTTTCATTTTCCTGGGTTTAACAAGAGATCGGTTTCTGAGTTAGTTTTATCCTTTATGCTTTCTATATCTAGAAATTTAATTGAACTTAATTCACTAACTAAAAATAATAATTGGGGTCAATTGACTGGAAACAACCTTTCAGAAAAAATAATTGGAATTGTTGGATGTGGATTTATAGGCAAGGATCTTATTAATTTATTAAAACCATTTAAATGCAAAATCTATGTTAATGATATTGTAAACATAGACGCTTGTTTAATTAAAAATAAAGTAATATTTAAAAAAAAAAAAGATATATTCTCTGAATGTGACTTTATATCTATACATATTCCTTTTAATCAAAAAAATAAAAACATAATAAATAAAAAATATTTAAAATTAATGAAACCAACAGCGTCTCTAATTAATACTTCAAGAGGTGGAATAGTTGATGAAGAAGATTTATATAGAGTGCTAAAAAATAAATCAATAAGATCGGCATACTTTGATGTTCTTGCTACTGAACCTCCTAAAAAAAATTCTAAGATGCTTAAACTTAAAAATTTTTTTATTTCACCACATATAGGTGGATCTACAGTGGAAAGCATACTAAAAGGTGGCTCTCTATGTATAAAAAAACTAATTCAAATAAAATAAAAGACAGAATATTTGGATTCATTCCCGCAAGAATGGCTGCTACAAGGTTTCCCAATAAACCACTAAAAAAAATTATGGGAATACCCATGATTGAGCATGTATATGAAAGATCAAAATTATTTAAAAATTGGGAAAATTTATTTCTGACTACTTGTGACAATGAAATAAAAGATTTTTGTTCTACAAAAAATATACCTGTCATCATGACATCTAAAAAACATAAAAGATGCCTTGATAGAGTTTATGAGGCTGCTTCAAAAGTTAAGGGTATAAAAGATAGAGATATTATTGTTTGTGTTCAGGGTGACGAGCCTATGATGCAGACAGAAATGATAGAAAATACCCTAAAACCTATATATAAAAATAAAAAAATTAATGCCACAGTTCTTGCAATGGATATTATTGAAGAGAGTCAGTTTAAGGATGAGAATGCTGTTAAAATAATTCATAAAATTTCAGGAGAAGTTTTATACACCTCGAGATCTCCCATTCCTTATACTAAAAATTTTTCAAAAAAAACTAAAGCAAAAAGGATTTATGGAATATTTGCTTTTAGGTGGCACTCTTTAAAACAATTTAATTTTACTAAACCAAGTTTCTTAGAAGTTAGTGAGGCTTGTGATTCTAATAGAATTTGTGATAATTACGGAGGTCAATTTATTGCAAAACAAAAATATGTAGATTCATTTTCTGTGGATACGGAGAAAGATCTTAAAAAAGTAGAAAAGTATCTAAAGAATAATAAGCAAAATTTTAAATATCTAAAAAAATAATTGTGAAAAAAATTAAAGTTGCCATTATTGGGTTGGGAGTTGTTGGAACTAAGAGAAAGTTTTTTTTATCCAAAAATATGAAATACTCAATAAAGTATATAAGTGATACCAGGTTTAAAAAAGACTTTGCTGTAAATAATATTAATTACTTTAGAAACTTTAAAAAAATTCCATTTGAAAATATAGATGCAGTATTTGTAACATTACCAAATTTTTTAGCACCAGAGGTTACTATTTATTTTTTAAAAAAAAATATTCATGTTTTTTGTGAAAAACCTCCAGGGAGAAATGTTCAAGATGTTAAAAATGTATTAAAAGTTTATAAAAAAAATAAAAAACTAAAATTAAAATACGGATTTAACCATCGGTATCATAAGTCAGTAATGATGACTAAAGATATTATTGATAGTAAAAAACTTGGTAATTTAGTTAATATAAGAGCGGTCTACGGAAAAAGCAAAATTTTAAATTTTTCAAGCAATAACTGGCGATCTAAAAAAAAATTTGCTGGAGGTGGCATCTTATTGGATCAAGGTATTCATATGCTGGATTTATTAAAATATTTTAATAATGATTCAAGTTTTCAAGAATATAAAAGTTTTATTTCTAATAAATTTTGGGGTTATGATGTTGAGGATAATGCCTTTGCAATTATGAGAAGTAAAAATGGTGTTATAAGCTCGATACACTCAACAGCAACTCAGTGGCAACATAAATTCAGTATGGAGATTACTTTCTCTAAAGGAACAATCATACTGGAAGGTATCTTGTCAGGAACTAAAACTTACGGAAAGGAGACGTTAAAGATTTTTCCAGGTGCCAAACCATACCTTTATAAAGGTGAATCTTTAAAAACTAAAATTTTTAACTTCGATAAAGACACATCTTGGGCAGATGAAATTGCTGAATTTGCTGAAGTTATTAATAAAAATAAGCAAGTATTGTATGGTAATATTTATGATTCACTTGCAGTGATGATAATGATAGATAAAATTTATAAAAATGATAAAAAAATTAAGAATGTCGGAAATTAATAAATTAGCAGTTAAAGATAAAAATATAGCTGATTTTGCAGAATCATATTTTCAAAATTTAAGCAACACATTTAGAAAGATAGATAAAAAATCTATTTTAAAGCTTGAGAGAGAATTTTTAGATATAAGAAAAAAAAATGCTACTCTTTATGTTTTTGGTAATGGAGGTGGTGCCGCAACAGCCATGACCATGGCCAATGATTTAGGATTTGATGTTTTAAAAAAAACTAATAAAAAAACATTTAAAATTGTTTCGCTTAATGACAATAGTTCTGTGATAACAGCTATAGCCAATGATACAGGTTATGATAATATTTTTTTAAACCAACTAAAAATTCATTTTAAAAAAAATGATAAAATTTTAATTTTTTCGGCTTCTGGAAATTCAAAAAATTTAATAGATGCAGCTAACTGGGTTAAGAAAAGAAGTGGGAAAGTGATAAGTATTTTGGGATTTGATGGTGGAAAATTAAAAAAAATTAGCAATTTAACAGTTCATATTAAATCAGAAAAGGGTGATTATGGTCCAGTTGAAGACTCTCAACTGATAATTAATCACATAATGGCTCATTGGTTTCAAAAAAATTTGAAATAAACTAGTGAATATAAATTTTAAAAATAAAACTATCTTAATTACTGGAGCTTCAAGTGGTATAGGACTCACCCTTTATAAAAGGTTTAAAAAACTCGGTGGTCAAGTTATAGGGACACAAAAAAGTAAAAAAATAAAAGATCTAATTTATGTAGATTTATCAAGCGAAGAAGCCTTGAAAAATTTTTTTTTAAAAATAAAAAAGATTAAAAAAATTGACATTCTAATAAATAACGCAGGTTCGAACATCATCAATGATATAACCTCAAATCGTGATCAAGATATAGATGAAATTATATCTACAAATCTTATAGCGCCGCTTAAAATTATCAGAGAAGTGGCAAAAAAAATGAAAAAAAACAAATATGGAAGAATAGTTAATATTTCTTCTATATTTGGTCATATTAGCAAAAAAAAAAGATCCCTATATTCTTCTACAAAATTTGGAATAAATGGAATAACCAAAGCTTCTGCTCTGGACCTTGCAGAATATAACATATTAGTTAATTCAGTATCACCAGGATTTGTCCTGACATCCCTCACTAAAAAAATTTTGGGTAAAGAAATTAAAAAAATAGAATCAAAAATACCAATAAAACGAATTGCAAATACTGATGAAATTGTAAACTTAGTTTTATTTTTATCCAGTAATTACAATTCATATATTACTGGCGAAAATATTATTATTGATGGTGGATTTACTACTCAATAGATATCTTAAAATTTTTAATAAAAAGTAAAAATGAGAAAATATAACTTTACTTAATTAGAACACATAAATATTAAATTTATAATATAAAAATTTAGTATATTACTATAAATAAAATGCAAAAAAAAATTACAATTAAATCAATTTTTAAAAATTACACTATAGAATTTAGAAATAATATTCAGTTTAAGCAAAAAAAAAACTGCATATATATAATTGATAAAAAATTTTATGCAAAAAATCATAATGAATTAGTTTTTTTAAAAAATAAAATATTATTATCTGCAAATGAAAAACAAAAAAGTTTTGAAAATCTAACAGTCATCATAAAAAAAATACTAAAATTTAGTATAAATAGAAAAACTGAAATTATTTGTATAGGAGGAGGTATTACTCAAGATATTGTTTCTTTTCTATCTTCAATTCTACTGAGAGGTATTAATTGGATTTTTTACCCTACTACGCTCCTTTCTCAGGCCGATAGCTGTATAGGAGGTAAGACTTCAATAAATTTTTTAGGCACAAAAAACCAAATAGGAAACTTTTACCCTCCTAAAAAAATAATTATCAATGTAAATTTTTTAAATACACTAAATCAAAATCAAATAATATCTGGAATTGGAGAAATGGCACATTACTTTCTTTTTGCTAGCAATGAAGAATATCTTTTCTTTAAAAAAAAAATTAACTCACTTTTACTGAGAAATAATAAAGATATACGACTGTGTATCCAAAAGTGTTTGAAAATTAAAAAACAAGTTATTGAAAAAGATGAGCTTGATACTGGTTATCGTCTGTTGCTAAATTATGGACACACCTTCGGACACGCTATTGAAAAATATTCTAATTATGACATTCCTCATGGTGTGGCAGTGGCAATTGGTATGAATATAAGCAACTATATTTCATATAAGCTTGGGTATCTTGAGCAAAAAATATTTGAAGATATCCACAAAAATATTTTATTTAAGGTTTACAAAAAAATAAAGTTTAAAAATTTTGATACAAAAAAATTCATAACTTTTTTAAAAAGTGATAAAAAAAATACAGAAAAACAAATAGTATGCATTTTAACAAGAGGACCTGGTAAAATGTTTATATATAAATTTCAAAAAAACGATTCTCATATTAAAAACCTATTAATGGAATATTTTAAAAAATAAATGAACTACCTTTATACCCTTTTAAAAGAATCTATTTTTTATTTTAAAAAAAATACTTTTATACTTTTCTTTTTATTTTTAATATCTTCATTGTTAGATCTATTTGCAATAGTAAGTATATTTCCTCTTATTCATACAATTTTTGATAACTCTATTGATTCTAATAATGCATTCATATCGACATATACTAATTTAATTACTGGATATGGAATTCCAATTAATTTTATGACCACTACGTTGATAGTAATTATTGTGTTTTCAACTGTTAAGTTAGTAGACTACTTTGCAGAATTTAAATCAAATGTTATTTCCCAAAATATTAAAATCAAAATACAAAAGGATGCTTTAAATAAGTTTAATGAAACATCAATTTTTTATTTCATCAATCAGCCTGCTGGTACAATAACTAATTTCTATAATAGAGAAATACCATTTGTATGTGAATCTTATCGGCTAATTTTGCTCACAGCAACGAGATTGATAATTTTAATTTTTATAGGGCTTCTAATGCTCTATAATGATTTTTATCTTGCTCTCATAACCTTATTTTCAATAATGATTTTCATCATATTAATGAAAAAATTTTATAATAAAATAGAAAAAGTTTCCACCGAGATTGTTAAAAAATATCAAGAATTAGCAAATGTTGTTAATTATTATATTAATAATATCGTAACTATAAAAAATTCAAAAATGAATAAAATAAAAGTAGCTGAAATAGAAAAAAATAATCACGAAGCTATTAGACTTCAAATTAAAAATTATAACTATAGATTATTATTACGAAATTTTATAGAGCCTAGTTTTTTGTTGTTTGCTGTTGGTGTTTTTTATTTGGCTTCAAAAATGGATATCTCGCTCACAGATAGTTTAATCCTAAATTTTGCAATAATATTGAGATTTTCTAAACAATTTTTGACATTACAAAATTTTTACTTAAAGATACTCAATTGGAAGAAAAATGTTTTATCAAAGAATCTTCAGTTTCGTTTGCTGCAAAACCATACTGCACAAGATTATATTAATAAAATAACAGTTGATAAAATATCCAATATAACTGCTGATAATTTAACTATTCAATTTGCTGAAAAAACTATCATTCAAGATCTTAATATAAGCTTAAATGCACCTTTCTTTATAAAGATTAATGGGGGCAATGGCACTGGGAAATCATCATTAGCAAAAGCTATTTCTGGTTACTTCCCAGTAGAAAATAATCAAATTTTAATTAATAAAACCTGCATTAATATTGCGAACAAAGAAAATTTGCATGAAAAAATACTATACCTTGATAAAAACCCATATATTTTAGATGGATCTTTAATGAAAAATATTTTGATTAATGTTGAGGAAAGTCTTGAAATAAAAAATGAAATACTCAATTATATAAAAAAATTTAATTTAGATAAGATATTTAATAAAGATAATATTCATAGGAATTTATTAAGTGAAAATGGACACAATTTATCTCATGGCCAAATACAAAAAATCTCAATTATCAGAGCTTTAATTGCAAAGCCAGACATAATGATATTAGATGAAGCCACTTCTAATATAGATAGTGAAAATGAAAAAGAAATTTATGAATTACTATTTGAAGAAATTAAATTGTATAAAGGTAGCTTAATTTCGATATCACATAATAAAAGATTTGATAATATTTTTGAAGAAATAATAGACCTTGAAAACAACCGAGGGGTCATTTGATGAAAAAAGAAATATTAAATTATAACAAGCACTTCATTGATAATAAAGATTTTCAAATAATTAAAAAATCTTTATTTTCTAAACAAATTACGCAGGGTAAATTCGTAAAAGAATTTGAAAAAAACTTATCGACATACACGAAATCAAAATATTGTCTAACAACAAATAGTGCTTCTACTGCATTATTTCTTTGTGTTAAATCAATACTTATTAATAATATAGCAACATCTAAAAAATGCTATATTTCTCCAAACACTTACGTTGCAACTGCTAATGCTGCTATTCTGAATGGTTTGGATATTGAGTTTATTGACATAGACAGATTAACTTTAAACATGTGTCCTACAGAATTAGAAAAAAAATTAATTAAAAATAGAGATAAAAATAAAGAAAAAACTATTGTTATACTAACGCACTTTGCTGGAAACCCTTGTGATTTAAAGAAATTTAAATATTTATCAAAAAAATATAATCTAGAAATAATTGAGGATGCGTCACATGCGCTAGGTAGCACTTATGGTAACATCAAAATTGGGAATCCAAAATTTTCAAGTTATGTTGTAACGAGCTTTCACCCAGTGAAAACAATTACAACCGCAGAAGGAGGTGCTATATTTACAAATTCAAAAAATAATATGGTTCTCATTGATCAATTAAGGTCAAATGGCATAATTAAAAGTAAGTTTTTCCAAAAAAAATATTATAATCAGATTTACCCAAGCTTAAATTTTAGAATGAGTGATTTAAGTGCATCGCTTGGCATATCTCAACTTAAAAAAATTAATACTTTTATAAAAAAAAGAAATTCTATTGCCAAATTTTATAAAAAAAACATTAAAAATAAAAACATTACTTTTCAAAAAATACAAGAAAATTGCCTAAGTAGCTTTCATTTATTTTCTATACAAATTAACAATCTTAGCTTCAAATTGAAAATTATTTTTATGAAAAAAATTAAAAAACAAAATATTATGTTGCATAACATGTATATACCAATATATTTTTTTGATCTTTATAAAGAAAAAACTAAAAAAAGTACCTGCAGAAATGCTGAACACTATTATGAAAAATCATTATGTCTTCCCATTTATTATGATTTGAAAAATAAACAGATCAAAAATCTTGTAAAAGAATTAAATGAAGTTTAATTCTAAAATAAACGCTCTTTATTTAACGGATAATTTGTACAAATATGAAGCTTCTGACTATCAAATAGATATAATTAAATCACTTTCACGGAAGCTAAATATTACTGAATATGGACCAAATTATTCTTTTTTTAGAGAAAAATATAAATTTAACGATATTGAATCTTTGTTTCAAAAAAAGTTTGATATTTTGATTTTAGGGCATTCTTGGCTTCCTGACTTTCCCACAAATAATAATTTTTTTTTTAAAGACCGAATAATCAAAGATATAAAAATTCCTAAGATTATGTTTCTTAATAAAGAGTACGTAAATCTTAAAAGTAAAATAAAATTTGGAATAAATAATAAATTCGATATAATATTTTCTCATCACCATATAGCAAAATATTTAAACAAAATTCATAAGACTAAATTTGAATTTTTACCATTTGCAACAAATTTTAATAATATTAAAAAATTATCAAAAAAAAATTATGATTTAAGCTTTGTAGGAATTTTAAAAAATCTAAATAAATTATACAATCATACTAATACAAGAGAAACTGTGCGAAATTTAATTTATTATAATTTCAGAAATATAAGTTTATTAAAAAAAAAAGAATTCAAAAATTATAAAATTTTTTGGCAATCACATCCAAGAAATGCTTTTGAAAATATTCTTTCGAAAATATTTATGGCAAAAAGATTAAATAGAAATGACTATAGAGAAGTTTTAGAAACCAGCCGCTTAGTTTTAAATACGCCCTCACCTTATAGCATTATCGGCCCAAGATATTACGATTCTTTAGCCCTTGGAAGTCCAATCATATGCCCGAAAAAAAAATTTTTATATAAACACTATTTTGATGATGATGATCTTATACAATTTGAAAATATGACTGACTTCAAAAAAAAGATGGATTTGTATATTGAAAATAAAGATTTACTCCAGGAAAAATCACTAAAAATTTTTAACAAATACAAAGTAGAAAATTACGATACTAGAATGGCGAAAGTACTGGATTTAATCGTAAAAATTTAAATAATAACTGGTTTCGTAGTAAATTTGATGCTCTTTCTTATTAAAAGGGTTTCTACCCCCTGGAACATTCATTATTATTTCTAGACGGTCTCCTTTAGGGTACTTTCTCAACTTTTGAAATGTTTTTGAATATTGCCAATAATTATTCCAAAACGGTTCTTTTACCAGCACAGTTAAGACGTCAAATCTTTTGCTAATATTAGGTAAATCTATATCCTGAAAATAATCGTCCAGTCCATGGTTCAGCATATCAGCATTAATATAATTATATTTTTTAAAAAGATTCCCATCTATATGTGTAATAACAAGAGTGTGGTCATGATTATAACGTTCATTTAAAAAATCTTCATTCTTATATTGATATTGATAAACTGTCTTTTCAAGAATAAAGAATAAATTACTTGCAATAAAAAACACTGCCGCAACCATTATGACAATCAATTGCACATATAAAACTTTCAAAAAAAATTGGTTTAATATTATTTTATTTTCAAAGATATCTTTTATGATTAAAATAAAGAGCAAATAAATGATTAGATAATCTCGACCATGAGCAAGTCCAATGCTTAACCTGTTGGTATAGTAATTATATAGAAAAAACATTAACACAATAAAAAAATAGCCATTAAATTTTGAAAAATTTATTCTTACCATCAAGAAAAAAAAACCTATACCTAGGGATACAGTAAAATATCTTAAATAGTCCCATGCCAGACCCTGCACCTTTTTCAATGGTAATATAAGGTCGAATATAAATAATACATAATTGAACAATCCTGTTTTAGATCCATCATATTTACCTAATAAAAAATTAATAAATTTTATGACATCAGGATCTAAATTTTCAGGGATGAAATAAAAATTAAAAAATAAAATAAAGGGGTCATTGTAAATATATAAATTTACTGAACAAAATAACAAAAGAAATAATGAACTAAAAATAATAGATTTAAAATATTTAATTAATTTAATTTTTTTGAAAAATAAAAAAACTAAAACTGTAATAGAATAATAAATAAAATTAACTTTCATCATCCCCAATAAGGCGGTCGCTAATACAACGTGATAAATCATTTTATTTAACTCATCTTTGGAGGACTTTTCGATAATAAAAAACAAATAACAAAAAGAGTACACCACAAATAAATAAGATTTTTGAGTTAACAATAAAGACAGCAAAATTGGACAACTAAATAACAGCAAAAAAATAGCCAATTTATTATTTACGTTAATACTGCTGCTTAAAACCTTGTATAACCTAAATAAACTATAAAAATTAAGAATTGAAATCAAATTATATACTTTAAATTGATAAGATAAAAGATTTAGACTGTCCCCAATAAAACTTATCTTTTCATGTAAATCATAAGTCACCTTATTAAAAGATTTGTCGTTGAATTGGCCTAAATGATACCTTATTGAATCAGCATCAGTTGCTGGAATTAATGTGGCAACAAAAAAAAGAGCCATTATAAATAATAAAAAAAAATTATTTTTCTTTTTTAAACTTAAATTTAAAAATTTTGAATAAAAGCTTAAAATACCAATTGGTATAAATAAAATCGAAAGTAAATAAATAGGAATTTCAACATTTGCACTTACCTTTTCTGAACAATATAAAATAAGACTTATTACTAATATTACATTAATAAAAAGAGCGTAAATAAATTTTTTAGAAATTCTGTTTTTTTTTGAATAAAATTTGCATGAAAAAAAAATGCCCTCTATAAAAAGTAAAGAATAAAAAAGATTAAGTGCAATTTGTATGATGTTCATATAATTTTATATAGTATATATACATTTTTAATTAAAAATTAATGTTTATGAGCAATCTATACAAAAATATTGAAATTAATAAATATTTACTAATTTTTTTTTCCGCATTATTTATTGTACACAACACGGTATTAGTCTTTTTTAATGTTTATAAATTAATTATAATTATCTGTAGTTTGACTAGTTTATACTTACTTACAAGCAACATAACATTCAATAACTCTCAAAAAATTTTTCTTTCATCTTTATTGATATTTCCATACTTATTTTTTTTTTTAATTTATAAAGATTTTACATATTTAAAGTTTGCTGCAAGCACTTTTATCTGCATAATAATGTTCATTGTAATTAGTGACATTGTCCAAGATAAAATTTTTCAACATAAATTCAATAAAAATAAGCCTAAAATTTTAAACTATTTAACCTCAGCAACCTTTATTTATCTTTTTTGTTTTATTGCTTATTCGACGTATCATAATATTTCTATTCATAATAATGATTTTACAACGATATATTACCAATCCCTTCAAACGAAAGATATCCCATTTTTTGAGCACGACCCAGCAATTGGTTTTTACATTTTGGTTGTGTTTAAAATATTTTTATTTTGTTCAATAAAGGATAAAAAAAAATTAAATATTTTATTTTATACAGCGCTATTAATCGATTTATTTATGCTTTTATCTACTAGCTACTATATCTTATATGCATTTACTCTAATTTTTACTTTGTTATTCATAATTCTGAAAAGTGTAAAAACAAAATTTGAAAGTATAAAAAAAATATTTTTAGGTATTTTTATTTTTTCTTTATTTTTTAAATATTTGCTAACATACTATGCATTTGATTTATTATTTTATTTTGATAAAGAAGCCTATTATATCTTTGAAGATGCTTATATAAAACATGTAGGAAGAGCTGGTGGTACAGGAGTTCATAAATACCTAATCAGCTATTCGCAAAAACTTATTGGATTAGATATTAATCTTTTAAGTATGTATGATAGAATTTTTTATTATTGGATGTTGTCTACTAATGACTTAAAAATATTTGGTGTACTTGGATCCGAATATAATCTAGCTTTAACACATGACATATTTTTACAATATTTCATAAATTTTGGTGTGCTGACAATTTTTTTTATTTTGTCACTTTTTTATATCTGGAAGTTTATACAGTCAGATTTTTCTCTAGTTATTTTTTTTGTATTATTAGGAACAGGTATGTTCGATCACAACATGTTTGCTCAACACTTAACAGTAGCATATCCATTTTGGATACTAATTTCTATTCTCAATTATAATGAAAAAATAAACATTAAATGAATCTTTTATTAATTTTTACACGTGGTGTGGGTCTAACAACATGGAATAAAGTTGGTAACTTAAAAAGAGAATTGGTTATTTACAATAAAATGATTGAAGAAAATTTTTATAAAAAAATTTATTTTTTCACATATGAGGCGGCCGATGCAGAGCTATCAAGAACTTTAAAAAATAACAAGATAATGAATCAAAATATAATTGTTATAAACAAGCCAAAAATCTTAGAAAAAAAATTTTTGAGCAATATAATAACTACTTTATATTTTTTATTCTTTTTTAATAAAATAAAGCAAAACTGCAACATAATTAAAACAAATCAAACGGATGGCTCTTTACTGGGGGTTTTAATAAAAAAAATCTATAAAAAAAAGTTTTACCTTAGAACGGGTTATAATATCTTAAAAAGAGATAAAGTTTTAAAGCTAGGTTTATTTAGAAAAATACTAAATAGCATCCAATCCAACATAGCAATCAGAAGTGCGGACATAATTTCTGTAACTAATTTATTTGAAAAAAAATTTTATAATTACAAATATAATAAAAAAGTAAATTTAATTTATAATTTTATTGATACATCACTATTTTGTAACTTTAACAAAACAAGAAATGGAAAGTTTTTATATATTGGTAGAATATCATATGAAAAAAATATCTCTGGCTTGATTGAATTGTTTCAAAGAAATAAAAATTATCAAATTGATCTTTATGGAGAAGTCAATATTGCAGTCAAAAAAATTATCATAAAAAATTCTAAAAATGTTAATTTTTTTAATCCAGTCGATAATGAGCAGCTACCCACAATACTTAATCAATATTCATACATAATTTTACCGTCTAAATTTGAAGGCTTATCAAAAGTATTGTTGGAATCGATGGCTTGCGGAATTTTTTGTATTACCTCAAACTTGATAGAAAATAAGTTTCTTATAAAAGATAAAAAAAGTGGTTTAAATTTCAACGATATATCAAAATTAGACCTTAATTATATAAAAGATATTAATTCTACACAAAAAAAAATATTTCAAGATGCAAATATTTCTTTAATTAATGAATATTTCACTTTAGAAAAATATTACCATAATGAAAAAAAAATTCATTTGGAACTAATTAAAGAAACTTTTTGAAATGAACATTCATTTTTTAATTACTCATAGCTATGGGGAGTTAGATATTATTGCCCCAATGATCAATGAGCTAAGACAGAAAAATAAAGTTAAAAATATAACTATAATTATAACTGTTAAACAAATTTACTTAAATTATGAAAAAGATATTTTTTATAAAAATTTTTTTTTAAAAAAAAATGTTATAATAAAATTTAGCCCATTAGCTAGTAAGTTTAATAAAAGACCAAAAAATAAGTATATAGGACTTATTTATAAAATTTTTTGTTCATTTTTTTTTATTATAAAAAATATTCCAATTTTATACTCTAATGCAATATTTTACGAAATAACTAATCAGATTTCTAATGATACAATTTTTGTAATTTTAAATAATTTTTTAAAAAAAAAATTTTTTATCTATCATCATGCCCACGCTATTCCTCCATCATTAATAAATTATAATATGAAACGAGTAATCCCAAAAAATTATACTTTTTTAGCTTTTTCTCCAATAAATACAGATTGGTACAAATCTTTTGGGTATAAAAATTTAAAATTAATTGGATTTCCTAAACTTTTATTAACATGGAAAACCTACATCAATAATTATAAACTTGAATCATTTCCTAATGAATATGCGGTAATTTTAACAAGACCACCTAGCACTTTTTATTTGACAAAAAAAAATTATAAATTTTTGTTAAACTCATCTATTAAGCAAATTATTAATTTATTTCCAAATTTGAAAATCTTAATTAAACGACATCCTAGAGAAAAATCTGAATTGATTTTTCAAAATCTTCTTAAAAAATTTTGTAAAAATAAAAATATTGAAATCGTTGATCACAATAGTGCTCTTCTTGCAAGAAATGCAAAATTTGTTATTTCTTTTTGGTCTTCTGCAATACTTGATACACTTATCTTTAAAACTCCTTGTATAGAATATTTTAGATCACATAAAAAATTTTTTATTGTGGAGCCTGATGGATCTACTTATAAAAATGTAGGTTTCATTAGCACATCTAAAGAAAAAAAATTAAAAAGTTTCCTTATAAATGTAAAAAATAAAAAATTTAATAAAGTTTATAAAAATGTAAATATACTAAAACCAAACTTAAAAGATCTACTATGATATCTATCTTAGTGTCTATATATAATAACGAACAGTATTTAAACCAATTTGTTGACTGTATCTTAAAACAAACTTATTCAAATTTTGAAGTTCTAATTGTTGATGATAAATCAACTGATAACACTTTAAAATTATTAAAAAAAAAAACATTAATGGATAAACGATTTAAGATATTTGAGAATTCAAAAAGAGTTGGATTAACCTACAATTTAAATTATTTAATTTCAAAAGCAAAAGGCGAATACATAGCCAGATTAGACCCCGATGACTATTGGTATCCAAAAAAACTATTATATCAACTAAATTTCCTAAAGCTAAACAAAAATATACAAATGGTTGGCTGTCAAGGCTTTCTATTTAAAAATAATAAGGAATATAAAAGAACTAACTACCCAACAACTAGCAAAGAAATAAAGTCTAAACTTAAATATCAAAATCTAATATTGCACTCTTCAATTTTAATTAGGTCCAGCATTATAAAAAAAAATCTATATAATTATAATTTTTTTTACCTTCAAGACTATGAATTGTGGTGTCGTTTATCTGATAAATATAGATTATCTAACTTAAATAAAATATTAGTTAAAATTAACTACAAAGATACTTTAAATATTAAGAAATTATGCTATGTATTAAAAATAAAAATAAAAATTTTATATACCTTAAATTTAACAAAAAAATTTTTCTACTCATGTCATATTGTGATCTATACATTAAAAATGCTTTTTAAATTGAGAATATGAAATCAATATTAATAGCAGGTGCAGGAGGTTTTGTTGGTGGCCATCTAGCCAAGAAACTATCTAACTCTAAAACTAGAGTTATTTGTGTAGACAAAAAACCTCTTACAAAATGGTATCAGATAGACAAAAATAATAAAAATATATCTATTGATTTATCTAGTGAAAAAGCTTGCCAAAGATTAACAAAAAATATTGATCATGTTTACAATCTAGCTTGCGACATGGGTGGAGTTGGTTTTATTGAAGTTTTTAAAGCTCAATGCATGCTATCAGTTTTAATTAATACGAACTTAGTCAAATATTCTCAGATCAATGGTGTAAAAAAATATTTTTTTGCATCATCTGCATGTATCTACCCAAAATACAAACAACTCAAAAATAGTAATTTTTTACTTAAAGAAAATGATGCCTATCCAGCGGAACCAATGGATGGATATGGTTGGGAAAAACTTTTTGGTGAAAGACTTTGTGAAAACTATAGAATTGATCATGGATTAAATGTAAGAGTTGCTAGATTTCATAATACTTTTGGCCCTAACTGCTCATGGAATGATGGAAGAGAAAAAGCTCCCGCTGCTTTAGCCAGGAAATTTATTGAAGCGAAATTTTCAAAAAAACATAAGATTAAAATATGGGGAGATGGTAAACAAAAAAGAAGCTATACTTATATTGATGATTGTATAACAGGAGTTCAAAAGCTATTAAAAAGCAGTTATTGTTTACCAATAAACTTAGGAAGCTCTCATTGTGTAACCGTAAATGAACTGGTTGATATCTTGGAAGAAATTTCAGGTATAAAAGTAAAGAGAGAATATATAAAAACCGCACCAACTGGCGTTGAGTCAAGAAATAGTGACAACAAATTAATTAAAGAAATTTTAAAATGGGAGCCAAAATATAAACTAGAGAAAGGTATGCTGGAAACATATACTTGGATATATGATCAATTTAAATCACAACATAATCTTTGATTATATTTATATCTTAATTTTTATTATAATTATCACACCTTTAATAATTATAATTAATAAAAAAAATATTTTTACATTTTACGTTTACGATAAAGTACAAAACACTAACGGACATAAAGCATCTTTGTTAGGTGGAATTTTATTATTTACTTATTTACTTATTTTTTTTAAATTAGATATTATTTTTACTTTTTTTTTAGTAGTTATAACTTTTACAGGTTTTTTATCTGATAGTAAATTTTTGGAAAATTCAAAAATTAGATTGTTATTATTATTCTTAAGTACGCTCATATACATATATATGAGCAGTGGTCTGATAAACACTACTGGATTTGATAAGTTAGATTTGGTTTTAAACTACAAAATATTTAATATTTTATTTACAGGTTTTTGTATTACTTTGATAATTAATGGGTGTAACTTTATTGATGGAATAAACAATAATTTAAATTTTTATTTCATCAAAATTTTAATTGTACTAATTTTTACCGTGAGGGGTATCCCTTTAAACTTTGAAAATATAATATTACTTGATAATTTAACTAAATTAATGGCATTTATGTTTTTTTTAGCTGTCATTAATTATTTTAGCATCATTTTTAATGGTGATAGTGGTGCTTATTTAATTGGAACTTTCATTTCTGTATTGACAATTAGTATCGTAAACAACAATATAGAAATAGAGCCAATGTTTGCATGTTGCATATTTGCTTATCCAGCCATAGAGGTTTTATTCTCGATACTTCGAAAAAAAATCGAAAAAAACACTTGTGATAACTTTGGTCCATTACAAGCAGATGATATGCACATCCATATGATTTTATTGAGATATTTAAAAAAAAAATTTTCACTCAATATTAATAATAGTCATTTCTTAACATCTCTCATAATTTCTATTTGTAATGGAGCATATCTATTATTAATATTTCTTAATAGAGATAATTTTTTAAATTTAAATATATGTTTTTATGTATATTTAATTTTGTATTTTTTTATATATTTGATCATGTTGAAAGGATCTAAAAATTAATTAATTTTTTTAATAAATTACAACCACCAATAATATTAGAATTTTCTATGTGGTAAAATCTATTATTAGTAGAACCTAATCTATAAATATCAGAATCCTTTGGGCCAATAAAAATTATTTTATTTTTTGATTTAACGGAGCAAAAATACTTAGACGGCAAGACAATTTTAGAAAAATCTTTTTTTAATAAAATTAGATGAATATCACATATTGCTAATAATTTTCCTGCTAACTTTTTGTTAAGTAAGTGAGTTTGTTTAAATTTAATATTTAATTTTTTTAAACCATCAATTAATTTTCCTTTTTGGCTACCTGTGCAATTGATCCATATTTTATAATTTTGCTTGTAACTAATATTATAAAGATAAAAGACTTTGATAAGTGTGTCTATATCGTGTGCAAAACCCACTGTACCAGAGTATAAAAAAATTTTTGATTTAATCTTTTTTTTTATATTAGGTATCTCCAAAAAACATTTTTCATACCTTAATTGTTTTTTTATATTGAAAAATTTATCATCCAAATATAATTTTTGATCTTTTCCAAGAATAGAAAATTTATATATTTTTTTTCTTAATAAGTTGGTTATGATTAATAACATTTTAATGATATAATTATTATTTAATGCTAATAATGTTTCAGGAAAAAAATCTGTGGTTCTAAAAATTAATTTTTTTTTAAGAAAAAAGTTTATTACCACAACAAAATAAAACAAAAATTGTGGAGTTCCACAAAAGTATAAATATTGAAATTGTTTTCTACTACTAATTATTTCTAAAGAAATTTTACTACAAACTAATAAGTTCCAAAAAATTCTAAGAAAAAAATTATTTTTATTTTCAGGTTTGATTTTAATGGTTGTTACTAAGAGATTATTAAACTTATAAGTTTCATTATTAACCTTTGATAGACCTAAAAACTTAGTATTGGGTATTTTTTTTGAAATCTTTTTAGCATGTTCAAAAAGACTTTCACCTGTTGCTGAAAAGTGGTCTATGTAGTCCCCAATGAATAATATTGACATAATTTTTTTTATTTAAAACAAGTAATTCATTTGATATATACAATTATCTAATACTACCAATAAATAGAATCAATAATTAAATGACATATTATCTAGGAATTAGCGCTTATCATGCTGGGTCTTCAGCTTGCATATTTAAAGATGGAGAAATAATTTGTGCAATTGAAGAAGAGAGACTCAACAGGGTTAAAAATTGGGCAGGGTTCCCTATGCTTTCAATAAAAGAATGTATTAAGGAGGCAAAAATTGATATTTCTGACATTAATTATATTACTATTAATTCAAACCCCACATCAAACATAGGGATGAAATTTAAAAAATTTTTACTTTCAAATGATAAAGAAAAATTAATAAAAAATTACCTTAAAAGATTTTATAAAAAAAATTATATCAAGAATACTCTAGAAAAAGAATTTAAGAAAAAAATAAAAGCTCAAATTATAAAAGTAGATCATCATTTATCTCATATATTTTCTTCATATTATTTATCAGGTTTTAAAAATGCTGTAGGACTTTCCATTGATGGATTGGGTGATTTTGTAAGTTTATGCATAGTTGAGTTTCAAAATGGTAAAAACGTAAAAGTTTTACACAAGGAATATTATCCTAATTCATTAGGTTTCTTTTATGAGGGTATTACACAATTTTTAGGATTTCGTGCCTATGGTGATGAATATAAAGTAATGGGGCTATCGGCTTATGGAAAACCAATTTATAAAGATCTACTTGAAAAATTATTTTTGAACAAAAATAGTATCATGCTAAATCAGTATTACCTCAATGACCTTTTAAGTAAACAATCTAAATTAATGGGAAAACCAAAAAGTCCCATAATCTTAAATGAAAAATTTAAAAAAATTTTTAGAGATGTAAAACATAAAAATAAATTTAAAGAGGATCTTGCTTGCTCTGCACAAGCTTTATACGAAGAAAAATTTAAATTAATTTTAAAGAAATGTTCAGAACTTAGTTCGTTTAAAAATATAGCAATATCAGGGGGTTGTGCTTTAAATTCATTGGCTAATGGTAGTGTTTTAAAAAATACTACATATAAAAAACATTTTATACCTTATATGCCAGGTGATAATGGGGGATCTATTGGTTCGTGCCTATATCAAATTAGTAAAGACGGAAAAAATATCAATAAAAATAAATTGAGCTCCCCCTACCAAGGACCAAAAATAAAAGAAAATGAAGAAATAAAAATAATCAAAATTTTTGAGAAATCAAATAAAATAATAAAATTTAAAAGCAATAAAAATTTAGCTAAATTTATAGCTAAAGAAATTTTAAAAAAAAAAATTATTGCATTGTGTCAAGACCGTATGGAATTTGGACCTAGGGCACTTGGAAATAGATCAATTATATGTAGTCCGTCACTTAAAAATGCAAAAGATATTTTAAATAAAAAAATTAAATTAAGAGAAAATTTCAGGCCCTTTGCACCAAGTATACTTGAAGATCATGTTTCGAGGTGGTTTGTATGTAACAAAAAAATTCAATCACCGTACATGTCCTATGTTTACGAAATTAAAAAAAACAAAAGAAAATTAATTCCTGCAGTGTGTCACATAGATGGTTCTGGACGATTACAAACAGTTACAAAATTAATGAATGAAATGTATTATGATATTATAAATGAATTCTATAAAATTTCAAAAATTCCAATAATTTTAAATACGTCTTTTAATATAAATGAACCAATAGTAAATAGCCCAATACAAGCGCTTAAAACTTTTAAGAGGTCTAAAATGGACTATTTAATAATAAATAAAATTGTAATTAAAAAATGAAAAAAAAAATCTTAATTACAGGAGGATCTGGATACATTGGGACAGCACTAACAGCTAACTTGTTAAAAAAAAATACAGTATTTATTGTTGATAAAAAAAATATTGAACAATATTATCAAAAAAAAGTAATTTTTTTAAAGTCAGATTTTTCATCATTAAGTACAATTAGGCTCATTCAAAAAGAAAAAATAGAAACAGTAATTCATCTTGCGGCTTATATAGATAGCCTTGAAAGTGAAAAAAAGAGAGACAAATATAAATTAAATAACCTAACTAAGTCAAAAAAGTTTTTTTTAAATTTAAAAAAATATACACAGGTAAAAAAATTTATTTTTAGCTCTTCTGCAGCTGTTTATGGAAATACAAAATTACCAACTAAAGAAACTGCTAGACCAAAACCTGTTAACTACTATGGTTTCACTAAATTATATTTTGAAAATTTTTTAAAAAAAAATCACGATAACAAAATCAAATGTTTATGTTTAAGGTTTTTTAACATAGGTGGAACAAGTAGAAATATTTTAAAAAAAAACTCTGCTTACAATGCACTATTTTATAATATAGCAAAATGTATTGTTAAAAAAAAAACATTTAGTGTTTATGGAGACAGGCATGAAACTAAAGATGGAACTTGTTACAGAGATTTTATTCATCTGGAAAGTTTAGTAGTATTAATTAATAAATTAATACCAAAATTAAACAAAAATTTTGAAATAATCAACATTGGAAATGGAAAAGCCTTTAGTATTAAAGAGGTTATTGAGATTATTCAAAATGAAATAAGACTACCATTTTTATATTTTATTAAAGAAAATAGAGAAAATGAGATTTCATATTCTTCCTCTAATATAGACTTGTTAAAAAAAAAAATTAACTATACATCTAAAAATGAGGTAAAAAAAATAATTTTAGATGAAATAAAAAACTTCAGATCACTTCAGAATCATGATTAATGTTGCATTTGTTTTTGAGGATTCAAGATTTGGTGGACCACATGCACAAGCGGTTGCCACTATAAAGAAAATAAAAGGGATTAATTTTAAAGTCCTTATCTCAAATAAAAGTTCACATATCTTTAGACGTAAACTAAGACATAAAAAAATTATTTATGAAGAAAAAGATATGCACAGCATATCTCTCAATTTTAATTCACTATTAAAATATATATTTTTTTTTATTAGGGATTTTTTTACTATATTTTTTTTTTTAAGAAAAAATGACATTGACATTGTCCACATTCCTGGTGGACTTTATTTCTTTAAAACAGTTTTAGCAGCGAAATTAGCGAGAAAAAAAATTATATGGCATATCCATGATGAACAATCTAATCCTATTTTAAAATATATTTTTTATTTCATTAGAAATAATATAAATTATTTTTTATTTGCCTCATATTCATCTTTAAAATATTATAAGAAGTACCTACCACTTAAGGCTAAAAAAAGTGTAATACAATCTACGATTGATGATAAATTTTTTAGACTGAAAAGAAAAATATCAAATAAAATTTTAATTTTAACTGTTGCTAATATTAGCCCCGTCAAGGATATTGAGACTATAATCCTTGCGGCAAAACAACTTGAAAAATATAAAAATGATATTTCCTTTATTATTATAGGGCAAGTTTGGGATAGTCAAAAAAAGTATTTTCATAAAATTTTAAAAATGATTTATGAAAATAAAATTTCAAATATAAAAATTATAGATAAATTTACTGATCCAGTAAAATTTTACTCTAACTCAAGCATATATATCTGCTCATCATTGAATGAATCATCTCCTATGGCTGTTTGGGAGGCAATGAGTAGTGGTTTGCCTATTATAACCACTCCCTGCGGTGATATTAAATATCTTTTAAAAAATAATTTTAACACGTTAATCTTTAATAAAAAGAATTACAATTCTCTGGCAAAAAAAATAATCTATTTAATTAACAACAAAAAAGTTAGAAATAAAATTTCCAAAAATGCAAAAATTACTGCATATAATGAGTTTTTAGCTCAAAAAAATATTCCAAAAATTAAAAATATTTATAATGAAATTTACTAGTATTATTATATCTCCTTCAAAAATAATTAATTTTTTTATTTTTTTCTTGCCAATTAGCTTTGTAATAGGAAATGCTGCAATTAATATTAATATTTTACTAATACAAATATTATTTTTATTGTTTTTTTCAAAACTTTATTTTGTTTATTTTAAAATAAAAAAAAATTTAATTATTACTTTATTATTTTTATTATTATTTTTGTTAAATATACTATACTCGGTTAATACAAATGTTTCTCTTATTTCTTTTTTAGGTATTCTAAGGTATGGATTGTTATTATTGAATTTTCACTTACTTTTAAAATATAATATAATAAACTTTAAAGGTTTTGAAAAAACTCTTATTTTAGCCTTTGCCTTTGTTCTATGCGATACCATTTATCAATATATAAATGGCTATGATATCTTTTCTTATCCTACTTATGGAACACAACCAGTTAGACTTACTGGCCCCTTTGGAAATGAACCTGTGCCAGGAAGTTTTTTAGTAAAATTGTCTTTTTTATTTCTTTATTCAATATCATTAATCATTCAAAATATTAAATATAAGAATATTTTCTTATTAGTTTTATTATTATTAATTTTTATTACTGTGCTTCTAACAAAAGAAAGAGCTGCTACAATAATGATTTTACTTGGTATATTTACTTTTATTTTAGTAAATAAATCTATTGCTCTTAAGGCTAAATTATTATTTTTTCTCTTATTTTTTGTTTTTTTTATTACTCTAATATCTAGTGTAAAATCCCTTAAAAACCACTACTTAACAAGAACTTTTAGTCAACTAGGAATTTCTAAAGTTAATACATTTAATAATTTTAAGGAACATAAAAAAATTTACGATTCTCAATGGGGCGCACACTATCTAACTGCCTTTGAAGTTTTTAAAGACTATCCATTATTAGGGTCCGGTATGAAAACTTTTGTACTTGTTTGTTCGGACAAAAAATATGATAATATAGATTCTGCATCTAAAGACTCTAGATGTTCTACACATCCCCATAATATTTATTATGAAATATTATATAGTGGAGGTTTATTATTTTTTATAATTTTTATTGGAATTATTTTATTCTTACTTTATAAAATTCTTTATATTGATAGTGAAAAAAAAATATTTCTCTTTATCAATTGGTTAATACTTTTTTTCCCTTTTCAAACAACAGGGTCATTATACCAAACATGGAATGGATTATTCTTTATTTTTTTTGGAATTTACCTAATAAATATATGCACTGAGATTAAAAAAAATTAATATTTTTTTTTAAGAATTTTTTTATTCTATCTGAATTTAAAAAATCTTTATTAGTGTCAGATCTATATTCAAAATTTGTTTCAACAAATTTTCCAACTTCATTTTCATATTTTAAATATTTGCCAGAAATGTTTACTGGGGTTGTTGAGGGTAAAATGATATAATAATTTTTAAATTCTAATGTTTGCAAAGAACTATCTATTGGACACATTAATTCATGAATTTTTTCTCCTGGCCTGATACCAATAATTTTATAATTAACCCCTGGGGATATAGCTTGCATTAAATCAGTAATTTTAATGGATGGGATTTTGGGTATAAAAATTTCACCTCCTCTCATTCTTAAAAAACTTTCAATAACAAAATCGATAGCTTCATCCAAGGTAATCCAAAATCTAGTCATCTTATGACTTGTTAATGGAAAAATCTTTGCTTTTTTAAGCTTCAAGTCAATCAAGTGAGGGACAAGAGAACCTCTTGAATTTAAAACATTTCCATATCTGACAACAGCAAAAGATGTATTTTGTGATCCGACTATATTATTTGCCGCTGTAAATAATTTATCAGAAACTAACTTTGTTGCACCATATAAGTTAACTGGTAGTGCCGCCTTATCAGTTGATAGTGCAATTATTTTTTGAACTTTATTTTCTATTGCAGCGTCGACAACGTTTTGAGATCCTAATACATTAGTCTTTATGCACTCAAAAGGATTATATTCTGCAGCAGGTACTTGCTTTAATGCTGCTGCATGAACTATAAAATCAACACCCTTTGTAGCAAAAAACAATCTATCTCTATCCCTAATATCTCCAATTAAAAATCGAACATCATTTCGCTTGTACTTAGCAAGTTTATTTGCAAAATCATATTGTTTAAGCTCATCTCTAGAATAAATTATAATTTTTTTGCATACACCTAATTTTACAAGTTTTTCTATAAATGCCTTTCCAAAAGATCCCGTTCCACCTGTTATAAGTATTGTTTTATTCTTAAATAAATTTTTTACTTTTGAAATATTCATATTAAATTATTTATCTCGTTAATTTTTAATTTATAAACAAATTTTGGAAGTAACTTAGCCCCAAATTTTTTTTTAAAGTCTGAAATTGAGTATTGCTTATCAGATATATCTTTTTGATGCCATGCATATGATTCTCCAATGTCATAATATTTAAATCCCTTATTTTTCAAGTATTTTATGGTTTCCCATTCCAAAAAATGTCTAGGCATATATTCTTTTTCATATGTTTTATCATTAACTTGCGACCATCCAAATGCAAAATATTCATTAAATCCGACATAAAGAAAGGAAATATTTTTTTCCCCTAGCTTTGCTACAGTTAAGCATGAATTTTTATTTTTTAAACATTCAAGCATTAAATCCCAAGTTTTTTTTGGTCTTGTAATTTTTTTGGCTGTTAAAAAATGTTGTTTTTTGAAATTGTCAAATAATTGTTGAATTTTAAATTCATCAATATCTAATGAATTTACAAAATTCAAGGTTTTTGCTCCTATTTTTTTTATATTTTTTTTGTGGTACTTGCTCATATTATCAAAAATGTCTATTTCATTTTCTTGTAAATTTAAAATAAGTGTATTGCCAATATTATGAATTTTTGAGAATTGATAGTGCTCAAAAAAATTATCCAATGAAAAGTAGCTATCTTTTACAAATGTAGCTTGAAATGCATGTTTGCAAAATAAATATGATATTACTTTTTTTTTTGACATGATTTTTTTGATTTCTAAAAAAATATATGAATATATCTTTTTTCTAATTGAGTTACTAAGATTCAAATCAATTGTGATAGATGGGCAAGGTTGATCTCCAAAACTTATTAAATTTTTATAAGTGGCCAAAGGAACTGTTGCTACCACATTGTGTGCTTCGTTAAAAACTGCAAATGATATATTCTTAACACCTTTAAAAGCAGAATAGTATTCTATTAATTCATAAGATGTGAATGGAGAAAAATCTCCAACCAACTTGCAAAATTTATTCCATTCTTTTTTTCCAATTTCATTTATATCTTTATTTGTAAATAACATTCGATTTTTATATTTATAATTATGTATATATATTTAATATATAAATACAAATAATAGAAATTTTAAGCACTCAGAACAGACTCTTTTAATAAAAATTATTTTATTATATTTTATTTAAATAGAAATTCATAAATCACTATTTAAAATTAAAAGTTATATTTGATGTATTTTATTAACTATATTTTTTTATTTCGAGCTATGCAGATTTTTTGTTTATCTGTTTAACATGTCAAAAGACACTTTTAAGTCATAATTTAAGAAAATTATTGTTTCTGATATAGGCTTATGGTAGTTACTTGTTGTATATTTTGTTTAATGCATTAATTATTCTTTTAAATTTTAACATAATCAGTAAATTATAATAACCTTATATGACTAAACTTATAGACATGTTGCCTTTAGCAAATCCACTTGCTTTAGCTATTGATCCTGTGAATTTATGTAATTTTAGATGTAAATTCTGTCCTACCGGAACAGAACTTGGAAGAAACAATAGGCCAAATGGAATTATGAAACTTGAGGTTTTTAAAAAAATTATAAATGATTTAGCTCAAGCAAAGGTAAAAATTAAAGCACTTAAATTGTGGAAAGATGGTGAGCCATTATTGCATAAACAATTGCCTGAAATGATTGCATATGCAAAAAAAATGGATGTATGTGAACAAACTCGTATAACAACAAATGGAACTTTGCTAGATCGCTTTGGTGAAAAAATTATTAAAGCAGGACTAGATTGGATAATGATCTCTTACTTGTCTCCTAGAAAAGAAGAATATATAAAACACTCTGGCACCCTGAAAGACCCTCAAAATAAAATTTTAGAAAATGTAATTCAATTAAGTAAAGCCAAAAAAAGATTAAATAGTAAAACTCCACATATAGCAGTTAAAATGTGTAATTTTCCACATGTTACTAAAGAAGATATAAAAAAACTGCATGATGATTTTGGCCCTTTTGTTGATGAAATTCAAATTCACGAGGAGCCTATGAATTGGGATGGTAATCATGAATCTGACTTTACAATGGGTAATGATCTTCAAAAAATACAAAAAAACAAAGTATGCTCATACGCCTGGTATCAACTAAACATAAATTGGAATGGTCAAGTTTCAATTTGTGCAGTTGATTGGTCATTTAAAACAATTGTGGGTGACGCTTCAAAAGAGTCTATAGTTGACATTTGGAATGGCGAAAAGTTAAGAAATTTTAGAGAAATGTTTTCAAAACAAAAACATAAGGCCCACCCCGCTTGTGGTACATGCAGTTATTATTTTGATCATAAAGATAATATTGATAGATTTGCACTTAAAGTTTAATTAATTTTTAAATGAACAAAAAACCTATCTGGCCAATTTTTGACTCATCTGAATCAAGACTTTTACAGAAATCTCTAAAAAGATCTATTGGGTCAGCGTCTGCAGGTAAAAATGTTGGGTATACCACTCTTTTAGAAAAAGAATTTTCTAAATTTCATAAAAAAAAATATGCTGTAGCATGTGCTAATTGCACGGTTGGTTTGGAGGCTATTTTACTATGTGCCAATATTGGGCCTGGTGATGAAGTTTTGGTACCCGCCTATACATATACATCCTCAGTAACATCGATAATAAGAGTTGGTGCAATTCCTAAATTTGTTGATGTAGAACAAAGAACACTTTGTACCAATCTAGATTTAATTAAACAAGCGGTAACAAAAAAAACAAAAGCCATAATGCTTGTTCATTTTGGTGGGTATTTATCAGATTTAAAATCAATCAAAAAATATATCAGGAATAAAAAAATAAGAGTAATAGAAGATGCTGCTCAATGCCATGGATCTAAAAGAAATGGATATTACGCTGGAGAAGTAGATGCGGGAGCAATATTTAGCTTTCAAAGAAATAAAAATATGTGTTCAGGGGAAGGTGGTATGCTTCTGACAAATAACAAAAGAATAGCTAAAAAATTTAGGGAAATTATATGGCATGGTACAAAGCCTGGAAACTCATCTGTTCATAATTTTGTAGGTTCAAATTTTAGAATAACTGAGTTTCAATCTGCTATATTACTTGCTCAGTTAAAAAAACTAAAAAAATTTAATGAAGAAAGAATGAAAGTTTGCTCTAAATTAGATGAAGGTTTAAAACAAATAAAAGAAATAGAAGTCAATTACCAAAATGAAATGCAAGTTCATGCTAGGCATTTATATACACTAAGAGTTAAATCAAATATTTCACAACAAACTAGAAGGGCTATTATAAAAAAACTAAATAAAAATAATATTATTTGTGGTCCAGGCTATAAATATCCAGTTTATAAAAGTCCAATTTTTACAAATAGAAAATTTCCAAATTATTTTATAGAGAGTAATAAAAAAGAATATAAAAAATGGCTTAATTATATTGATAAATTGAATTTAGAAAATTCAGAGAAGGTCTGTAAAAAAAATATCAATTTTGTTCATTTCAATTTTATAAATAATAAAAATATTGATAAGATAATAATTAAAATAATTAAAAATGAAATCCAATAAAATAAAAAGATTTATTTTAGTCACATCGTCACTTCAACTAGTCTTTTTCAACATTATAAAAGAAAGAAATTCAAAAAAATATGAAGATATATTGGTTATTTTTCATCCACTTTTAAAAAGTAATACAATAAAATCTATTATTTACAACGCAAAAAAAATAGGAATTAACAAAACTATAAATTTACAAAAAGAATTCAAAAAATATTTTGATTATCATTTATACAATTTCAATAAAAAAAAGATCATTGAAAAATATAAGCTAAAAGAATTATTAAAGATTAGTAAAAATAAATTGTTCCTAGTAAATAAAATAAAAAAAAGAATCTATGGAGAAAATATAGAATTTTACCACAGAAATGTACATGGAACGAATGAGCAAGTTTTTGTTGATACCTTTTACAGTGCTAAATTTTTTGGCTTTATGGATGGATCTGGAGATTATATTCCTCTTAGATCATATATTTTAGAACACTATATGCTTAAAATAATAAGCCATGTATATAGAAAAAAATTAACAGATTTTATAAAGTGTATATTATTAAAAGACTTTTCTTTAATGTTTGAGAAGAACCATAAAAATATAAAGAAACAGAAAATAATCAATCTTAAGTCAAAAGAAGATCGCAAGATTTTATTAAATAGCTTTAAGCAATTTCGAACAAAAAAAATTAATAAAAATGTTAAATGTATAATACTTGGACTACCAACGTTAGAGTACCCACTTAGATTTCATCTTAACGCTGAGAAAGAGATAAATATATATAATGATATAATTTCTCAAATTAAAAAAAAGCATAATCTAAAAAATAGTGAAATTTGGTTTAAATGTCATCCAAGATTAAGTACCAATAACTATAAAAAAATAAAAAATAAAATTAAATGTAAATTCTTCGATCCAAAAGATCTAGAGATGGCAGAAACTTATATATATGAAAAAAATATTAAAATTATTGCCTCTCCTGGATCGACATCATTGATTTTTGCAAAATATATATTTAACAAAAATTGTTATTTTGTTGATCTTCAACATCAAAATATGACCAAGGAAGTTAATGGTTATAGTCGTGATTTTGAAAGATTGTTTCATAATTTTAAGATATTTGACTTAAATATTATCCAACCACTTAAGAAATATTAAATTGAAAATAATTGCAATAATTCCTGCTAAGAGATTTTCTAGAAGATTAGATTTTAAAAATTACAAAAGAATGAACGGTCAACCATTAATAGAATATACAATAAAAAATATAATCAAATCTAAAATCTTTAAAGAAATACATATTTCAACGGATTACCTAGGAATAAATAAGATATTAAATAAGTATAGTTTAAAACAAAAATTTTTTAGGAAGGAAAGTTTATGCAAAAATTCTACTGACCTAAATGAAGTAATAGAATGGACATTACAACAGTATAAAAATTTTAAAATGGAATTTGACGCTGTTTGTCTTGCATACCCAACCGCACCATTGATTGATTTTAAAGATTTTAAAGATGCTTATAAAAAATTCAAAGATAACAAAGATGATTGTCCACTGATATCTGTAGCAGAATTTAAACCATCCATTGATGAGGCAATGGATCTTCGGAATAAAAAACTGATGCCAGTCAATAATAAAAAATTCTTCCAAGATTCCTCAAATCATAAAAAATATTATTATGAAACAGGTAGCTTTATTTTTTTTACTAAAAGTTATTTTTTGAAAAAAAAATATATGAAAAAAAAAAATGTTTACACACCATTTATCATATCAGCTCAAAAGGCTCATGACATTCACACTTTAGAAGATTTTAAATTTGTAGAAAGATTATTAAAATAAATTATGCGATTTGGATTGGGTACTGCAAATTTTGGTATAAAATATGGAGTTTTAGATAACAAAATATCATTAAGTAATATCAAGAAATTACTCAATGATACAAAAAATATCAATTTAATTGATACAGCGCAATCATATCCAGGTGTTGAAAAAATAATAGGCGAGCATAATCGACATAAAAAAAAAATTATAACAAAAATAGTTCCTTTTTCTGAAAAAAAAATTAAAAAAAATATTAAAAACTTTAAACATCAATTTCAAGACAGTCTTCAAGACCTCAAAAAAAAATCTGTGTATGGTTTATTATTTCATAATGAAAAAGATATATTAAGAGATGATATTTCAACTTTTCTTGAATATTTAAAAGATTTGCAAGATAAAAAAAAAATTTTTAAAATTGGAATATCCCTTTATAATATTTATGATTTAGAAAAATATTTAAAAATTTATAAATTTGATATTGTGCAATTTCCAATAAATATATTTACAATAAACACTAAATTAATTAACTATTTAAAATCAATTAAAAAAAGAGGTATTGAAATTCATGCAAGATCAATTTTTTTACAAGGTATGTTATTTGAAAAAAAATTTAGTAGAAAATTTAATGAACTAAAACTAAAAAAAAATAAACTTGAAATATATCTGGCTAAAAAAAAATTAAAAAAATATAATTATTTAATATCTGTTTTATATGATATCAAATTTATTGATTATTGTATAATTGGATTTAGAAATAAAGAGAATATAAATGATTTTTCAAAATTTAAGAAAGTTGTAACTAACCTAAACTATGTTAAAAAACTTGAAATTAAAAATAAAAATATAATTGATCCAAGAAAATGGTAGTTTTGAAATTATGAAAAAACAAAGTGAATTTCTCAAAAAAGTTCTAAAAATTATTCCACTTGGAACTCAAACGTTTAGTCGTAGTAAAATTTTCTTTGATGAAAAATTTTCTCCTCTGTTCAACATTAAAGGTAAAAACCAATATCTATACGACTTAAATAATATTAAATATTTAGACTTAATTAGCTCCCTAGGAGCTGTTTCTATTGGGTATTCTAACAATTTAATAAATAAAGAAATTATTAAAACACTAAAAAATGGTGTTACCTATTCACTTGCACATCCTTTGGAATTTGAGGTTTCAAAACTTTTAGTAAAACACATTCCTTGTGCAGAGATGGTTAGATTTGGAAAAAATGGAACCGATGCGACTTCAGCAGCAATAAGGCTCTCAAGATTTATCACATCTAGAAATAAGATAGCTGTTTGTGGTTATCATGGTTGGCAAGATTGGTATATTTCTTCAACAACAATGAATCAAGGAATTCCTCAATATATATCTAAAGACATTCATGCTTTTGAATATAATAATTTAGAAAACCTTAAAAAAATACTAAATAAAGGAAAATTTGCAGCAATTATAATGGAGCCACTTTCCTACACATTGCCAAAAAATAATTTTTTAAAAAAAGTAAAAGTACTTGCTAAAGAGCATGGAGCTTTATTAATTTTTGACGAAATATGCACAGGATTTAGAGTTTCATTGGGAGGTGCTCAAAAATTATATAAAGTAATTCCTGACCTAGCTACTTTTGGAAAAGGCATGGCAAATGGCTTTCCTCTCTCAGCCTTGGTAGGAAAAAAAAAGTACATGAATCAAATATCTAAAGTTTTCTTTTCTGGAACATTTGGTGGAGAGACATTATCACTAAGTGCTTGCAAACAAACAATTAAATTTTTAATCATAAATAATACTATAAATAAAAATATTCTCAAAGGAGAAAAGATCAAAGCTATACTCAATGCTCATCTAAAAAAGAATAATCTAGAAAATGTTCTTGAATTTGATGGACATCCAACTTGGTTATTTTTAAAAATTAAATCATCACCAAAAATGAAATCTTCTTTGATTAGGGCATATATCATGCAGGAAATGTCAGAAAATAATATCTTATTTTTAGGTTCAATCAATTTGCAACATTCACATACCATGAAAAACATAAACTACATTATAAAGATATTTAAAAAAATATTCGATAAAATACAAATGAACAAGGAAAATTTGAAAAAGATAACTTATTATAAAATTGCAAAACCCTTATTTAAAGTAAGAAACTGATATTTCGTTTAAAAATATACTAAATATATTCTATAAATTTACTTTCTAAATAATCAAAAATAAAAAATTTATTCTTATAAGCAAATTAAGATCAATTCTTCGATAATTGAAGAAAAAGTTCTAAATTTAATACTTTCCATACAAAGAATGAATTTCCCAAGGTTTTATCTATTGAGTAATCTTTATAATTTCTTTTGAAATTATTAAAATTTATAATATCATTTTTAACTAATTCACCACCATCTATAATATCTAATATGGTTTTAAAATTTTTCTTAATGAACTCTCTTTGTGGTGTAACAACAAATTTTTTTTTATTAATATCAAGTTTCACATCTCTAAGGTGATATTTTGTTATTCCATTTCTTATTTTATAACGATCTGGATTACTAAAACAATATGTTGCAAGTTCATGATTTAAAAAAGGGAATCTGGTTTCTATTCCAAATGCACCACCACATCTGTCTTGCCAATGCAGGAGTTTAGGCAACTTAAGTGAACTTATATATAATTTACTTAAAGAATTGTTATCTAAAAAAGTATTAGATCTTAAACTTTCACCTAATGCTGTTCCATCTGGTGCAGAGATTGCATGTTTTAAAAATATATTTTTAGCTTCTTCCAAGCTATATTTTAAATTGTTGGCTTTTTTAAACTTTTTATATTCAATCGAATTATTGTTATAATTTTCAGACAAAAAAGCAACATGTTGATTAAAATATCCTAAATTCAATTCGTCAGAACCTTCACCTGAAAATGCAACTTTAATTTTATTTTGATTAACAAGTTTCATGAGTTTAAAAACACCCAGTGTACCAAAACCACCTATTGGACCTTCATTCATTTTTATGGCTAATGAAAGATCTTTATAAATATCACTTAAATTCATCTCTAAAATCTTATGAAGACTATTAGATAAATTTAAATTTTTTTTTGTTATAATTGATTCATCATACTTTTTTTCTTTCCACCCGAACGAAAAGCTTTTTAAGTTATTATAGTTAATTTTATTTAATTCATTATAGATGTAACTAGAGTCTGCTCCTGAGCTCAAGAGCAATGCTATAGGAACATCGCTTACTAAATTTAATTTCAAAGAATCTTGAAAAATTGATTTATAATTTTCTTTAAAATCTTTATAATTATTTTGAATTAATTTACTGTTTTTTTTTAACGTCCAATATTTTTTTTTTAAAGTAAATTTTTGATGCCTCACATCATATTTGTAGAAAGATGCCTCTTTAACTTTTTTTATTCCCTCAAAAAAAGTAAATTTATCATGATGGATTAAACCATAATTTAAATATTCATTTATTTTTGTATAATTTAGACCTATTTTTTTTTTAATTATATTTATTGGGTTAACTTCTGTACTGCAAATAAGAAATTTGCTATCTTCATAATAATTTAATGGCTTTATTCCAAAATGATCTCTTGCAAGAAATAATTCTTTTTTTTTATTATCATATATAACAATAGAAAACATGCCATTTAAGTACTTCAAAAATTTATGTTCAAACTTTCTATACAATTCCAAAAGAACCTCAGTATCAGAATTACTATTAAATTTATGATTTGGAAAAAATCTGACTTTTAATTCTTTGTAGTTATATATTTCACCATTAAAAACTATTATGTTACCAGTATTTTTACATATCATAGGCTGATTGGCTTTTGATGATAAGTCTATGATTGACAGCCTATTATGAAAGAACACTATGTTGTTTCTCTCTATTTTTTTTGCAAAATCTGGACCTCTATGATGTTGGGAATTTAGGATTTCTCTCTTTATATTGTTGCTAATTATTGTTTTTTGTTTATTAACAACGATAGTAAATCCACACATAATATTATAAGATATTTAATAATTATTTATATCAACAAAAATGACTAAATCACATTCTTTTCAAGGTAAAAAAAATTTCGAAGAAGAAAAGTTAAATTTTTTTATTGATAATATAGAGGGTAATAATTCATATAAAAATCTTGGTAAACTTAAGGGATTGAAGGAAAAAACAAAGCTTATTGAAAGATTCCAACTTTATAGGAAGAAATGGAATTCGATACAAGGAGAAGTGGAAAAGAAAGATGAACTTGAAAAAATATTACCCAGTTTTCCACTTTGTGTAGACATAGAAGTTGCGGCAATTTGTGATTTAGCCTGTCCCTTTTGCTACAGACAATCCATTATTACACCTGATAAATTGATATCTGACAGTCTATATATAAATTTAATAAAACAGTGTGAGGCTCTAGGAGTTCCATCACTAAAGTTAAATTGGCGTGGCGAACCATTACTTCACCCAAAAATAGATAAATATATTAAGTTAGCAAAAGAAAGTGGTATCCTCGAAGTTATAATTAATACTAACGCAACAAAATTAAATGAAGAGTTGTCAAAAAAAATTATTTTGTCTGGATTAGATACAATTATTTTTTCTTTTGATGGTGGTAGTAAAAAAACATACAATGAAATGCGCCCTGGAAGATTTGAAGAAAACTCTTTCGATACTATTTATCAAAATATTAAAAAATTTGATGAAATCAAAAAATCTATGAATGCAAAATTTCCTAGAAGTAAAATTCAAATGATCTTAACAAAAAAAACAGGAGAAGAAACTAAGGATTTTTTTGAATTATTTGAACACATAGTTGATGATGTTTCAATTAAAACATACACAGAAAGAGGTGGATATGTTGAGGAAATAGATAATGTCAGTAAATCAAAAATTAGTCAGTCAAAAAATAAATTACTAAATCCTAAAACAATCTATAGCAAAGATTATAAAGATAATGTTTATTATTCAAATAATAGAAAGCCATGTGCTCAACCGTTTCAGAGATTGATGGTTACCTATGATGGAAAAGTTTCAATGTGTTGTTATGACTGGGGATCTATGCATCCAATTGGATATGTGGATGAACAGGGTTTTTTAAATAACGATAAAGATTTGGATAAAGTTGAGGATAACATTAAGAAGAACAAAAAAGGATTTGAGAAAATTTTTGATAAAGCGACAAGAGCTCCAAAATATAACGACCCACTAAAAAAAGTTTCAACTCTTAAAGATTTATGGAATGGCAATGAAATCAACAATGTACGAAAATTACATCTTGATGATAAAATTGATGAAGTAACAATATGTAAAAAATGTCCATTCAAAGATACGTACAATTGGCAACCATTATAACTTTTTAATGTCATTTAAGTTAATATCGGAAATAGCTAATGCTCATCAAGGAAATCCCGCAGAAGCAATCTATCTAGCAAAACAAAGCATACTAAATAAAGCAGATTATGTAAAATTCCAAGTTTATAAAGCTCATGAACTTTATCCAAAAAACGAAGGAAGATATTCTCATTTTAAAAAACAATCATTTAATGAAAAAGAGTGGAATTTTATTTTTAAACAATTCCCCAAGAATAAAATTATTTGTGATGTATTTGGAAAAGATTCTCTAAAAATATGTAAAGACAATAAGATAAAGAATTTTAAAATGCATCTATCTGATATTAACAATACTCCACTAATTCAAGATATTTTAAAAACAGGAAATAAAATATTTTTTTCAGTCAGTGGATGTGGGCTTGCCGAAATTATTAAATTAAAAAAACTTATTAATAAAGAAAAATATAAAAAGGAAATTATATTAGTATACGGATTTCAAAATTATCCCACGAATATAAAAGATATTAATTTTAATAATTTATATTTTTACAAAAAAATATTTGGAAAAAATATAAAAATTTCTTATGCAGATCATACTGCAGGAGACAGTATTTTAAGTTATATGCTCCCTTTACTATCTTTGACAAAAGAAGTTTCTTATATTGAAAAACATATTACCCGAAATCGCAGTCTTAAAAAAGTGGATTATTTTTCTTCTATAAATGTAGAAAAACTAGCAGATTATAGAAATAGCATCGCACTAAGTATCAAAACAATTAAATCTAAACAATTTATACTTTCTGCAAATGAAGTTAAATATGCTAAGAGTGTAAAAAAATTTCCACTAGCAAATAATGATCTGATCGAGGGTTCGAAAGTAAAACAAAAAGATTTTATATTTGCAAGGTCAAAAGAAAAAATGTTTCCGTTAAATTTCACTGAGTTTGAAAATAAAACATTATCAAAAGATATAAAAAATGGTCAATTTTTAAATAACTCATTCTTAAAAAAAAAAATTGGTATTTTAATTATTGCAAGAAATAACTCTAAAAGATTAAAAAATAAATTATTTTTAAAAATTAATGGCACAATGGTTATTGAATATCTAATTAAGAGATTAAAAAATAATAACTTAAATCAAAATATAATTTTATGCACTACAAATAAAGCTCAAGATGCAAAATTGAGATCTATTGCAATTAAAAATAAAATAAATGTTTGCACGGGTCCAGAACTCAATGTTTTACAAAGAATGATCAATGCAATAAAAAAATTTAAGCTTGATACGATTGTAAGAATAACTGGTGACGATATATTAACTGACATAAATCTTATGAATCAAGCACTATCTTTGCATTCTAGAACTAATGCAGATTATACAGAAAATAAGGGACTACCCTCAGGAACAGAGGTTGAAATATTTGATAAAAGTGCAATATTTAAAATAAATAAATATGGTCAAAACAAAGATTTATCCGAATATTTAACATACTACATAACACAAAATAAAGATAAGTTTAATACATCTACTTTATCAATTCCAAAAAAATTAAAAAGTAAAGTATCTTTTAGCATCGATAGTACAAAAGATTTTAGCCTAGTAAAAAAATTTTTAAATAAAATGAAAAAAAATAAAAAGGAATACTCTTTTACTACTTTGGAGCTAGTAAGATTCTCTAAAAAATTTGATCACAAATATAAAAAAAAAATTAAGGATATAAACCTTGAAAAGTTTAAAGAAAATTTTAGAATAAAGTACTTTAAGTAACAAATTAATTTAATAAAAAAAATTTCTTTTAAAAAAATTATACAAATAATAATAACTATGAATAAAAAAGATTTAATAACAATCTATACAATTAATCACAATTATGGAAAATTTCTATCAAAGTCTATTGATTCAGTACTATCACAAACATATAAAAATTTTGAATTAATAATTATTGATGATGGGTCAAAAGATAACTCCAAGGAAATTCTTAAAAAATACCAAAATAATAATAAATGTAAAATTTTTTTTCAAAAAAATATTGGCTTAGTTAACTCAATAAATAAAGTACTTAGAATTGCAAAAGGTAAGTTTATTATCAGATTAGATGCGGATGATTATTTTAGTAAAGATGCTATTAAAATTCTCCATTCTACTATGGTAAAAAATAAAGCTTCAATTATTTTCCCTGACTACTACCTAATTGATGAGAGCGAAAATATAATTAACAGAGTAAAAAGACATAATTTTAGAACAAAAGTAAACCTCTACAATCAACCTGCTCATGGTGCTTGTACTATGTATAAAAGAAATATTTTGCTAGAAGTCGGTGGATATTCTAAAGAGTTTGATTGTCAAGATGGTGTGGATATGTGGCTAAAAGTAATAAATAAATATAAAATTATTAATATAAATAAACCACTTTTCTATTACAGACAACACTCACAAAGTTTAACAAAAAACATAAAAAAAATTTTTAAAACTAAACAAAAAATTTTTGAAAAAGCCAATATTAATAAAAGTTTAAATAATATTTGCATATTTCCCCTTAGAAAATTGAGTGAACTAGATTATAATAGCTTAAATGCAATTAAGATTTTACAACTTAAAATAAAAAAAATTTTAAAAATTAAAAGTATAAAAAAAATTATTTTAAGTACAGCTGATAAACAAATAATCAATTTTTTCAAAAATAATAAGAAACAACAACTAAAAGTAATTTATCGTCATGAAAAATTTTTATATCATGGAATACGGCTTGGTGTTCTAACGCGCGATATCATTAAAAATAATGAAAAAATATTCAAAAATACTAAACATATTATTTTGTATACGGTAAATGATTTAAAAGTAGAGAATATTAATTTTGGAATAAATAATATTGAAATTTTTAATCTAAATTGTGTTTTTCCAGTTAAGATAATCAAAAATTTTTTATACACACATAATGGAAAAAGTTTAAAACCATTGATTGATTATAAATCAGGCTTAATAATTGAACGGGACATTGTTTATGCTCAAGAACCAGGTATAATAATATTCAAACTAGATAGTTTTTTAAAAAAAAAGAAAATAATACATGGAAAAATTGGACATATAGTAATTTAATGAAAAACTTTAAATTTGATAAAATATTTATTGTAGCTGAAGCAGGTGTTAACCATGAAGGTAAATATCAAGATGCTATAAAATTAGTAAAAGCTGCAAAAAAATCTGGTGCTGATGCAATTAAGTTTCAAAGTTATAATCTTAATGATTACATTTGGAATCAAGATACTGAGAGATTTCAAAGAATGACAAAGTTTAGTCTTAATAAATTACAATTTAAAAAAATATTTGATTATGCAAAAAAAATAGGAATTTTATGTTTTACAACACCTTTGGACAATAAAAGCGTAAAATTTTTTTCTAAAATTTCACCTTTTTTCAAAGTTGCGTCTGGTGATATCAATAATTTTAATTTAATAGACGCAATGTTAAAATATAATCTGCCAATAATTTTCTCTACAGGCCTGTCTTCTGAAAAAGAGATTCTTAAAACCTATAAATATATTTTAAAAAGAAAACCTAAAATTATTTTAGAAAATAAACTAGCTGTAATGCATTGTAAAAGTGCTTATCCTTGCCCTGATGAAGAGGCTGATTTAAAAAATATAACATTATTAAAAGAAAAATTAAATTGTATTGTTGGTTATTCTGATCACACTTTAGGTACAACCGCATGTGAAACTTCTGCATCGTTTGGTGCAAAGATCATAGAAAAACATTTCACTTTATCAAAAAAGAATAGAGTTTTTAGGGATCATAATTTATCTGCAACTCCAACAGAACTAAAAAAAATGATAAAAAAAATCAGACTAATAGAAAAATTAATTGGAAATAAAAAAAGAGAAATTACTAATAATGAACTTGCTAATTTAAAATATTTAAGAAGATCATTATTTCTAAATAAAAATATTAAAAAAGGAACAACATTAAAGCTTAGTGACTTTAAAATGTTGAGACCAATGATTGGTGAAAAGATTGAAGATTTAAATTTATTCGTCAACAAAAAAACTAAAGTTGATCTAATTAAAAATCAACCGTTTTTTAAAAAAGCTATAATCTAAAAAATCTATTATTTTTAGCTGAATTTATCGAGTAATAGTTGGCTAAATCAATAACTATATTATTTTTAGATATACTCAAAAATTTAAGTATTTGATTTTTATTTAATTTAACAAACTGGTTGATTGATGAAATTATAATAACATTAAAATTTCTTATATTTGATAAATTATCAAATTTGATATCTTTAATTAATGTTTCAGGATATTTTTTATAGTCATCATATACTGAGATATTGTACGTTTTTTCTAAAATTTTAAATAATTCTAAATTTTTAGAGTTTCTGATATCAACCACATTATTTTTGAAAGCTAAACCACAAAATAATATTTTTTTTTTAACTGTAATGGATTTTAAAATTTTCAAGATTTGATCTTTTATAAAATAAACATACTGTTCATTTGTTGCTCTTGACTCACTTATTATTTTGGATGCCACCCCTAGACTCTTACATTTATCTATTAAATAATATGGATCTACTGGAACACAGTGCCCTCCAACTAAACCTGGGTAAAAATTCAGAGAATTCCATTTTGTATTACATGCATCCAAAACTGCTCTAGTTTCAATATTCAATTTTTTACAAATTTTAGAAAATTCATTCATAAGAGCTATATTCACATCTCTTTGAGTATTCTCAATGATTTTAGCCATCTCAGCAGTTTTAATATTGTCTGCAACAAAAATACTTTTTGTTGTTTTGGAGTAAATTAGTTTACAAATTCTTTTTCCATAATCTGTGTTTGAGGAAATCACTTTTGTGATTTTATTTATTGTATGTACTTTATCTCCAGGATTAATTCTTTCTGGACAAAAACATAAATTTATATCTTTATGTTTTTCTCTAAAAAATTTTATTGAAAGTTGTTCTACAGTTCCTGGGGCTACTGTACTTTCGACAATCAAAATATTATTTTTTTTTATTACTTTTGCAACTCTTGAAAAGGCCTGCCTTAAATATTTAAGGTCAGGTTTGAATTTTTTATTTACTGGAGTGGGAACTGTAATAATATATATGTTGCAATTACCTGAAACTTCTTTTTCAAAATTACTTGTATAAGAAAGTTTTTTTCTTAAAAGATCTTTTTTTGAAAACTCATAATTTTTGTCAAATCCTATACTTAGAGAGCTAATTCTCTCATTATCTATATCAAAACCTGTTACCGAATAATATTTTGAAAGCTGAATAGCTAAGGGCAACCCAACGTAACCTAATCCTATTATACATATATTAATGTTTTTCACTTAGAAACCATTTTATAAATTTTTGAACACCTACATCTATGTTAGTTTTAAACGTGAATTTAAATAGTTTTATTTCTTTATTTATGTGTGCTTTTGTACTTTTAACGTCACCTAACTGCATGGGAAGAAAATTTTTTTTAGCCTTTTTTCCAGTATATTTTTCTATACAGCTAATAAGCTTTAAAAGACCAACAGTTTTTGGGTTACCAATGCTGACAACCTTACTAATGGGGTTTTGAGACATAGACAGTTTAGCTACAATTTTTAACATATTATCAACTATGTCATCAATATAGGTGAAGCTTCTGCTGTGATTCCCATGATTAAAAACTTCTATTTTTTTATTACTTAGAATATTTTTAGTAAATTTATATAAGGACATATCTGGTCTTCCCCATGGGCCATAAACTGTAAAAAACCTCATACCAACTAACTTCATCTTATAAAAATTAGCATAAACGTTAGATATATATTCCATTGATAATTTCGAAGCAGCATAAACCGAAATCGGTGTATTTTTATTTAAAGAATGAGGGTCTCCAAAAACAGATGAACTGCTGGCGTATAAAGCTATCCTCAAATTTTTACAACCGCGTAAAAATTCCAGTAAATTTGTGTATGCATATGTATTATTTTTTATATAAGTTTGTGGATTTTTAATTGAGTACCTAACGCCAGCCTGCCCAGCTAAATGAATTACAACTTTAATATTAGATTCATATTTTTTTAAAGCTATATAATTATTTTTTTTTGATAAATCTAGTTTTATAAATTTAAAATTTTTAAATTTACTTAATTTATTGAGTCTTTTTTTTTTTAATTTTACGCTATAATAACTATTTAAATTGTCAACACCAACCACACTTTGTTGTTTTTTTAGGAGGTTTAAGGCTGTATGAAATCCAATAAAACCTGCGACACCTGTAATTAAGTACATATTTTAATCAAGCTTATATAATTATTTTTAGCAATTAAAAGTTAATAATAGTCTTGAACATTTTTTTTTATAAAACTATATCCACACTTTGTATTAATTCTATCATGTTCATCTTTTGGAGGTATTGAGCAAAAACCCAATATTTGTTTTTGCATATTGTTACATTTTTTGTATATTGTATTTGGTAATGATCTGGTAATATTCATACTTGGTTTAATCCACCATGCTCCAAATGTTGCCACTATAGCCCATCTTGATAATTTAGAATTATTTTCAAATGTACCATGCCACAACCTACTATCCCAAATTAGTAAATCTCCTGCTTTGCCATTGAGCGGTATAATTTTTTTTGATTTTCTATCCGTAAATTTACCTGATTTGTGTGATTTTTTAACAACAATTGTGCAACCATTATCAATTGTACTATCTTCAAGTAAAAAAACAAATTGCATCATATTTGTCAATTTTCCTGTGAATGGAATATGAGAATCTATATGTAAATCTAATTTTTTTCCACTGGATCGTGCATTAAAATATAATAAATTATAATTGGGATATTTATTATCAATAAAGCGGTAATAAGGATCATTAAGAAAATATTTTGCTATTTCAACTACATTGCGGCTAGTAATTAACTTTATAAATGTATAATTTTTATTTTGTAAATTATAAACCATTTTATCATCTGTAACTCTATCTGGTGTCCCAGTAAATTCTTTACCAGTATACTTTTTATAATTAAAATTAACTAAATCTTTTAACTGTTGTGTTGTTTTTTTAGCTAAAAACCTATCAAGCTTTACAAACCCATTTTTTTTAATTTGATTTATATGGTAATTTAATTTGCTGTTCATTTGCAATATTTAATATAATTTTTGATATTCTATTTACGCCAAATTGATCTATTAATCCATTATTTTGTTTTTGAGTTCTTAATTTATCTATAGTTTTATTATTAATAATGAATTTATTGATAAATATTTTATACCCTTGTTTTCTTAGATATTTTGTAAATTTTAATTCTAAAATATTTTGAGGATATACAAAAACAATTTTTTTTAAAAATAAAAGCTCCATGAGCGTAGTACCACCATTAACAGCTGCTAGGTTACAGGAGGCCATATTTTTTAAATACTTTTTCTGTTCTGTACTATTTTTGTTTATTTTAATCACTGAAGATACAAATATATTTGAAAAATAAAAGCTAAATAGATTTGCAATTTTTTTTCTCAAATTTTTAATGTCAGAAGAGCCTATAGAAACAAAAAATAAATTTTCATTTTTATTATATTTTTTATGTTTATATATTTCATCTCGTATTATGCAAAATTTAATACTAATATAATTTTTTATTACATTTTTATTTTTTAAAAAAATTCCAATATTATAATCAATTTGAGTTTTAAAATTATAGTCAAGACCGATAATTTTGGCTTTGGGATTAGAAAACTTTTTAATGATAGCAGAAATAGTGTAATTTTTTTTCGGTAGATCCAGCACAATTAGATCATATTTATAGGTAGTTCTATTTAAATTAGACAATGTACAAAAATCTACTTTATGCTTTTTGTTTCTTTTAACAAAATTAAATATATGTTTAGATCTTAAGTAATTACCTAATCCTGAATCTTTAAAGAAATCTGTGATAAATATAATCTTCACTTAATATGGTGAGATTTTAATACTTCATTTTCTTTAATATTTTTTTTAAGTTTACGATCTAAAAAAGAAAAGTAATATCCAGAGCTTAAAGATTTTTTTACATAAGGCCTTAATGCCACAAACATTCCAGGTTTGATTTTTTTACCTTTTAAATAATTTGATGAAGCATAATATGATCGAGTTCCACTTTTCATTTTTCTTATACTTTTTGTTATTATTTTTTTTTCACTTCCAAGTGAGGACTCGAGTTCTCTTATATTTCTAACCAATGCTGAGAGTTCATCTTCTTCTATTGAAAAAAAACTATCTGGTGCTCCATCATTTTTAGAAATAGTAAAATGTTTTTCAACGATTTGAGCCCCAAGTGCTACTGCAGCTATGCATGATGATATTCCTAAAGTATGGTCTGAATAACCAATAATTTGATTAGGGAAGGTTTTTTGTAATTTTTTTAAATAATTTAAATTAGCATCTTCAAATTTTAACGGATAACTTGATCCACAATGCATTATAGAAAAATTTTTATAATTTTTCTTCTGAAAAAAATTTTTTAAATTAAGTACATCTTTATCACTACAGCAACCTGTTGAAATTAATATTGGTTTTTTATTTGCAATTATCTCACTTAAAAGTTCTACATAATTAAACTCGAAACTAGCAATTTTTATTATAGGTGAATGCATTTTAATGAAATTGAAAGAGTCAAAACCAAAGACAGACGTTAAAAAGATAATTTTTTTTTTTTTGCAATACTTTAATATCTTTTTATAAAATGATTTTGGCATTTCAAATTTTTGATAAAAATCATATAAATTTGAAGAATATTTTTTAAATTTATTTTTAAGAATATTGTATTTTTTATTTTTTGTTGCAATTTCACTTGCTTGAAAGGTTTGAAATTTTATTGCATCAGCTCCTGAGCGTGATGCTATATCAATTAATCTATAAGCTCTGTTTATATCTTGAAGGTGATTAGAACCAGCCTCTGCAATAATGAATGTTTTTTTGTTATTTTTAAGATTAGAAAAAATATTTTTTGTCATGACGTAAATTATTATATACATTTATAAAAACTGTAGTACATAATAATTTATATGATTGACAGTTGTTTACATGTAAAAGATAATTCCTTAAATCATCTATTGTTAATCTCAAAAAAAATTCAATCAAATAATATTGATAAAGCCCTATGTATGTTTGATAATGAAAAAAATTTTAATGATAGAAAAATATTTTTGAACAATTGCCAAAAAACTAAAAATCTCATACCTGTTGCTACCATACGAAAAACAAAAAATTTAAGAAATGAGATTAGAAATATCAGTGAATTAGGTTTTACATTCATAAAATTCCATCCTAGGAATTTAAATATTAATATTGGAAATAACTTTTATATAAAAGCATTTAAAATGATAAGAAAAACAAAGTTAAATGTAATGTGGTGTACTTTTGATGGATGGTCTACAAAAAAAATAAATGAAATTAATCAATTAGATTTTTTAGCTAAATTAATAAATATTATTTCACACAATAATATTCTTTTAATGCATGGAGGTGGTCCAAATCTTTTAAAATATTATGAAAAATTTAGATTCAAAGAAAATGTATATCTAGATTTATCATATACACTTATTCATTATCAAAAAAGCTCAGTGGAAACTGATATGATTTTTTTAATGAATAAATTTGATAAACGTCTAATATTTGGGAGTGATTTTCCACTATTTCCTATTAACAAATACACAAAATCTTTAAATAAATTGATAACAAAATCAAAAATAAATAAATTGAAAATTAAAAATTTAAAAAAAGATAATTTTCTAAGAATTATAAATGAATAAAAAATATATTAAAATCATAAATGAGCACTATTCTAGCCTCATAAATAAACATGGTTATAATATAAAAGGTCTTGGCTGGGGGAAGGGTGGTTTAAAAAAAAGATATCAAATAATATGTAAAAACCTAATAATTAAAAATCAATCAATACTAGATTTTGGTTGTGGATTATGTTCTTTTTACGAATATCTGTGTGAAAATAATATTCAATTCAAAAAATATTATGGTGTGGAAATTAATCCAGAATTAAGAACCTTTATAAAAAAAAAGTATAAAAAAAAAGTTTCATTGTTTGATAAATTACCCAATAAGAAATTTGATATAGTTGTATCTAACGGGGTTCACAACTACATGGTCAAAAATAGTGAGAAGGTGTTTTATGATGATCTAAATAATCTATTAAAAATTTCCAATAAAGCACTGATGATATCCTTTATAAATAATAATGTTGATTACAGAGAGACTTATCTTTCTTATAAAGATCTTTTTAAAACGATAAAATTTATACAAAAAAAAAATCTAAATTTTATTATTGATCAAACTTTAAATAAATATGAAACTTTTTTATTTGTTTTAAAATGAAAGATAAGATTATAGTTTTTCCTGCCAGTAAATGGCAAAGTGATTTAATTAAATTTTTAAAAAAAAATAATTATTATGTTTATAGTTTGGACGATGACAATAATGCAGATGGGCACAGTTTTTCAAACAAAAGATTAGAAATAAATAGCAAAGATCTTAAAAAAATTGAGTCATTTATCAAAGATAACAAATGTAAAATAATATCTTGTTGTTCAGATTTAGGACAAAAATTTGTAGATAATTTAAACAATAAAAAAAATAACTTTTTTAACAAATTTCAACAAAGAAATATTCAAAAAAAAAATTTTTTAAACATACCTCTTTATTTTTATGGTAAAAATTATAATAAAAAAAGTTTTATAGACTGCCAAAAAAAAGTTATTAGCAAACCAATTTCGGGATCTGGAAGTAATGGACTTAACTATCATAATAATTTTATAAAATATAAAAATAAGGATTTGTTGTATGAACAATTTATTGAAGGATTGGAATACAATGTAGATGGATTTGTGTTTAAAAATGATATTTTTATTTATGCGATCATGGAAAAAATAAAACATTCAAGATTTGTATCTTATATTATGAAACAAAACTCTCTTGAAGCTCAAATTATAAAAGATATTAAATTGACATTAAAAAAATTTATTTTATCCTCTGGATACCCTAATGGACCTTTTCATGCGGAAGTAATAGTTCAAAAAGATACAAATAAAATATTTATTGTTGAAAGCCATCCAAGAGAAGCTGGCTTTGATCTGTTTTTTTTAACTTGTAAAAAAATAACTGGATTAGATCTTTATCAAATTTCTGTAAAAGCCAAACTAAAAAAAAAATTGAAGTTACAAGACGTCACAAGTAAAAATTTATATAATAATTACTGTTGTAGAATGATTCCAATAAAAAAAAATGGGATCATACAGAAAATATTTTTCAAAAAATTTACTGATAACAAAAAGATAAAAACATATGTTAATATTTTTAAAAAAGAGAACGATATAATTAAAAATAAAAATAACGATGCTTCAAGAATTGGAAGTATTCAAAGTTTTTCAAATGATAAAAAAATTAACTTAGAAAAATATACTTTAGAAATTTTAAAAAAATATTTAATAATAAAATATTGTTAATACAATCAAATTAACATAGAATTATAATTAATTTTATGTTAAAAAAGATAACTGATTACATTAAAACAAATAATGTTTCTACTACTGAAGTATCTGATGCTTTGTCTAAAAATGGTAGTTTAGAAAATGTTAGACCTATTGATTATCAAAATTCACATCAAGTAGTTGGCAGAATTCTTTGTGTTTTTGCTTATAACGATTCAAATTATCTTGTTCACGATAAAATTAAAAAAGTTAAAAAAAATGATATCGTCATAATTTTTACTCAAGATTGTTTTGGTAAATCGATTATAGGTGACATCATCTCCAAATATCTATTATTATATAAACAGGCAAGAGGCATTGTTGTTTTAGGAAATGTACGAGACCTACCAAGACTAATCAAAGAAAAATATCCTATTTGGTGCCATGGTTTTAATCCTGTGGGTGTTAAAAATGTTTTTACAGGGAATTTTCCAAAAAAAGATCAGAAATTAATTTTAAAGCGTTACGAAGGAGGTATTGCAGTCTGTGACCTAACTGGTGTTGTTGTGATTGAAAAGAAGGATGTTAATTCTAAAATTTTAAACAGGATCAAGTCTATAGAAAAACAGGAAGATATTTGGTATCATTGTTTGGATGTAAAAAAATGGGACACTAAAAAAATAATTGTAGAAAAAGCATATAATAAATCAAAAATTTAATTTTTTATATACAAACTAGCTTAATATAATTTTCTAAATCCTTTTTTAATATTTTTTCCACTTTAAAACTAACTGAAGCAGCTTCACTGCCAAATTTTTATTAATATGCTAATTTGTCTTATTATTTAATAGAAATGCATCTATCGGATAATTTGTAATCATCGTTAAGCATTTATAAGATTTAAACAATTTTTTTAAAGACTCTGAATTAAAGTAATTAGCATGTTCTAGGCTTATAAAATTTGCTTTTTTAAATTGAATATTGTGAGACTTTAAATAGTGAATTTGAAATGGATTAAAATCATTAGGAACGCTTATTAATAATAGACCATTTTTTTTTAATTTATTTTCTACAAACTTTAATAAAGAACTAAGTTCACTTAAATGCTCTAAAGCTCCATTCAATAACAAAACATTGTATTTTTTATTTTTAATAGTTTTCAACTTTAAAAAGTCTCCTTTTATAAAATTAATATGCTTTAAGATTTTAGCATTGTGGTGCTTAAAAGCCTCATCTGTTAAATCTATTCCGGTATAATCATATTTTTTATAAAAAAACTTGGCACCACCCCACACCAACCTCAAGCATCTTTATTGGACGTTTTAATAATTTTTTAATTAAATAATCATAAGCTTTATAATTATTTAATTTATCATTAATCATCTCTTCCATATATTTGCCCATATAAAAAGGATGATTTTTGAAATATGAATTTAAATAATGTTCTTCACCATAACTTTTTCATGTAATTAATTTTTCAATCATACATCTAACTATATTTTTTAATCTGTTATTTTAAGGTTCGATCTTAGTAGTAAATCTTGCTGTTATATTTTTAATTTTTTTAATATTATAATCAAAAAAAAAGCCTCAGCTAAAGTTACTGAGGCTTTATAAAATAAAATATTAACAATATTTAAAATCACTTAAAAATTTTTTTCAGTGCATAAATCAAGCCAATTGAGCTATTAGTACTGGTCAGCTACACGCATTACTGCGCT